>Ga0126362_10000036_pt1 | contig 182793 bp, 171 predicted proteins | sample ANMtaG_FD_126269 | JGI IMG/M metagenome (GOLD analysis project Ga0126362, IMG submission 126269) | Continental margin sediment microbial communities from North Pacific Ocean - ANME2c_DSS_Sorted | ecosystem: Environmental > Aquatic > Marine > Continental margin > Sediment | place: Pacific... | reverse complement strand
GACCAACCTGCTCGCCCTCAACGCCACGATCGAGGCAGCGCGCGCCGGGGAAGCCGGGCGCGGCTTCGCGGTGGTGGCCGCCGAGGTCAAGGAACTCGCCAACCAGACCGCCAAGGCCACCGACGAGATCAGCCAGCAGATCGGCCAGATCCAGGGGGCGACGAACCAGGCGGTCCAGGCCATCACCGGGATCGCCGGCCGCATCCGCGAGATCAGCGGCGTCGCCACCTCGATCGCCACCGCCGTCGAGGAGCAGGGCGCGGCGACGCAGGAGATCGTGCGCAATGTCGCCCAGGCCGCCACCGGCGCGGGCGCGGTGACGACGACGATTGCCAACGTGGCCCAGGCCGCCGAGGAGACCGGGGCGGCCGCTGCGCAGGTGCTGGGTGCGGCCTCGGAGCTGTCGCGCCAGTCCGAGCACCTCAACGCCGAGGTCACCCGCTTCCTCACCACCGTCCGCGCGGCGTAGGACGGCCAGACTCCGAGGCTGAACGGACAGGGGCCGGCGGTTCGCACCGCCGGCCCCGTCTCGTTGTCGTCCCGTGAGTCGAAGGGCGCTCAGGCGCCCATCGCGGCCTTGAGGTTCTGGTCAACCTTGTCGAGGAAGCCGGTGGTCGAGAGCCACTTCTGGTCCGGCCCGACGAGGAGGGCGAGATCCTTCGTCATGAAGCCCGCCTCGACCGTGTCGATGCAGACCGTCTCAAGCGTGGTGGCGAACTTGGCGAGCGCCGCGTTGTCGTCGAGCTTGGCCCGGTGGCTGAGGCCGCGCGACCAGGCGAAGATCGAGGCGATGGAGTTCGTCGAGGTCTCCTTGCCCTTCTGGTGCTCGCGGTAGTGGCGGGTGACCGTGCCGTGGGCGGCCTCGGCCTCGACGGTCTGGCCGTCGGGGGTGAGCAGGACCGAGGTCATCAGGCCGAGCGAGCCGAAGCCCTGCGCGACGGTGTCCGACTGCACGTCGCCGTCATAGTTCTTGCAGGCCCAGACATAGCCGCCGGACCACTTCAGCGCCGAGGCGACCATGTCGTCGATCAGGCGGTGCTCGTAGACGATCCCGAGCGCGTCGAAGCGCGACTTGAATTCGTTCTCGTAGACCTCCTGGAACAGGTCCTTGAAGCGCCCGTCATAGGCCTTGAGGATGGTGTTCTTGGTCGACAGATAGACTGGGTACTTGCGGTTGAGACCGTAGTTCAGCGAGGCGCGGGCGAAGTCGCGGATCGAGTCGTCGAGGTTGTACATCGCCATCGCGACGCCGGCCTCGGGGAACTTGAAGACCTCCTTCTCGATCACCGTGCCGTCCTCGCCCTCGAACTTGATCGAGAGACGGCCCTTGCCAGGGACCTTGAAGTCGGTGGCGCGGTACTGGTCGCCGAAGGCGTGGCGGCCGACCACGATCGGCTGCGTCCAGCCGGGGACGAGGCGGGGCACGTTCTTGCAGATGATCGGCTCGCGGAAGATCACGCCGCCGAGGATGTTGCGGATCGTGCCGTTGGGCGACTTCCACATCTCCTTCAGGCCGAACTCCTTCACCCGCGCCTCGTCGGGGGTGATGGTCGCGCATTTCACGCCGACGCCGTGGCGCTTGATGGCGTTGGCGGCATCGACCGTGACCTGGTCGTTGGTGGCGTCGCGGTGCTCCACGCCGAGGTCGTAGTACTCCAGATCGACGTCGAGATAGGGGTGGATGAGCTTGTTCTTGATCTCCGCCCAGATGATCCGGGTCATCTCGTCGCCGTCGAGCTCGACGACCGGGTTCGCCACCTTGATCTTCGCCATGATCCGTGCGCCTTCCTGAGCCAGGGCCTCTAGAGCGGGCCTTCCTGGCGGCCTCCAGGCAATCCGGATGCCGCAACCGGCGCCGTCCATAGCGTGCGTCGCAACACGCGGACAAGGTGCGCGCCGGAGCGCGGTGACAGCCTCCGGGCTCTGTCAGGCCGGTCTCGGTCTCCTCGCGCGGGCTCGAAGCAGCACCCTCTACTCCGCCTCGGCCTGCGCCACGCGATACTCCCGCCCATGCTTGCAGTAACCCTCGACGATGCGGGCCATCATGGCGCGCTTGTCCGCATCGAGAGGCCCGAGGATGCGGGCCGGGCGTCCGCCCCAGAGATGGCCGCCCTCCAAGAGCTGACCGGGATCGGTGGTGGCGCCGGCCGCGAGCATGACCTCGTCGGCGATCACCGTGCCGGGCGCGATCGATGCGCCGATGCCGATCAGGCAACGCGCGCCGATGCGGCAATCGCCGATGCGCACATTGTGGCCGATCGTGGTGTCGCGGCCGATCACCACGCCCTCGGCCCGGCTGCGGATGACCGTGTTGTCCTGGATGTTGGTGTCGGCGCCGACCACGATCGGGCCGACCTCGGCATGGAGGTCGCAGGAGAACAGCACGCTCGATCCGGCGCCGAGGCTGACGCGGCCGCGCAGGCGCGCGGTGCGGGCGACGAAGACCGTCTCGTCCACCTCCGGCGGCGCGGCGGGCAGCGCGGTGCCCTCGCCCATGCCCTCGCGCAGGCGCTCTGCCCGCTCGGCGACCTCGGCCCGCTCGATCGGCCGGCGCGGCTTGGCGGGCGTGCCGCCATAGACGAAGCCAGCGGGCAGCTCGGCCCGCGGGAACACGGTGGAGCCCGCCTCGATCACCACGCCGTCGCCGATCGCCGCGCCATCGAGGATCACCACGTCGTCCTCGATCACCACGTCCGAGCCCACCGTGCAGGCATGGACCACGCTGTTGCGGCCGACCGTCACCCGGTCGCCGCAGAGGGTGCCGTGGGTGAAGGTGGCGATGTGCACGGTCGAGCGGTGACCGAGCCAGAACCGCTCGCCCACCGTGACGCTCTGGCCGTCGGCGCGGATGACGCCATCGTCGCCGATCCAGGCCTGGGCACCGATCGTCGCGGCGCCGATCACCGTGCTGCCCCGGCCGCACCAGACCGGGCGGCTCGCGAAAACCGGCAGGACGCCCTCGTAGGGCAGGATCAGGTCGGGGCTCACGGGGTCGTCCTCGATGCAGTTCCGCGCCGGCCCGGCGCGGCGACGCTTTTCGGCGCCGGAGGGCAATCCCGCGCGGGTCGCGCACGGGAGCACCTGCCGTGCCGTCCTGCGGTGCCATATAGACCCCCGGGAGGTGGGTGTCAGGCACGGGACCGCGTGCCGGGCCGCGAGGCCCCCTCCCCTGTCAGGAGTCCCGACCCGCCATGCCGCCAGACTCGCCAGCAGGCACGCCGCCCGCCCCGCAGCCGGACCCGTCGCTCGTCAGCATTCAGGCCGCCCCGTTCGACGTGGCCGCCGAGATCGCCCGGGTCGAGTCCGCGCATGGCGGCCGGGCGGGTGCGGTCGTCACCTTCACCGGCCTGTGCCGGGATGAGGGCGGGCGGCTCACCGGACTGGAGCTGGAGCACTATCCCGGCATGGCCGAGGCCGAGATCGGGCGCGTGGTCGCCGAGGCGCAGGATCGCTGGCCGCTCCACGCGGTCCGGGTGATCCACCGGCACGGGCTGGTGGCGCCGGGCGACGGGATCGTCCTGGTGATCGTGGCGTCGAGCCACCGGATCGCGGCCTTCGAGGCGGCGAGCTTCCTGATGGATTACCTGAAGACCCGCGCGCCGTTCTGGAAGCGCGAGCATCTCGCCGACGGGACCACGGGCGGCTGGGTCGAGGCGGCGGAGGCCGACGACGCGGCCGCAGCCCGTTGGGCCTGAGCGGCAGGCAAGGGACGGGCATGGCGGCAGAGACCGGGACGGACATGGCGGCGAACGTGGCAGCACAGACGGCGGGCGCCGACGGAACGGATGCGGGCGGGCCGCCGGTCGGCCCCTGGCGGGGAGCACGGCCGCTTGCGCTTTCCGGCATCGGCGTGGTCTGCTTCTGCGTCCTGCTCGCGCTCGCCTGGCGGGCGGCGGACACCCTGCTCCTGATCTTCTCGGGCGTGCTGCTCGGCGTCTTCCTCGACGGGCTGACCCGGGGGCTCGGGCACGTCTTCCCCCTCCCGCGCTGGCTGCGGCTCACCGCCGTCTGCCTCGCCCTGGCGGCCGGCACCACGGGCCTGGCGAGCATCGGCGGCGCCACCATCGCCCAGCAAGGCCGCGACCTCGGCCAGACGGTGAGCGCGCAGGCCGGCACGGTGCGCGACTGGCTCGCCCAGCGCGGCATCGACGTGCCCTTCCCCGGCCAGGGCGGCGAGGGCGGCAAGCCGGATTCCGATGCCAAGGACGGGCAGAAGTCCGGCGGCCTCCAGGGGCTGGCCGCCGGCATCCTCAAGAGCCCGGGCTCGCTCCTGTCCGATGCCGGAAACGTGCTCGGGCCGGCGGCGGCCGTGGTGCTCGGCCTGTTCAACGCCCTCGGCAACATCGCGGTGATCGTGTTCCTCGGCATCGCCTTCGCGGCCGATCCGGGCAGCTACCGCGACGGCGTGCTGCGCTTCGTGCCGCCGCGTAGGCGCCCGCGCGGGGCCGCCGTCCTCGACGGGGCGGGCGAAACCCTGCGCCACTGGCTGTTCGGCCAGCTCCTCACCATGGCGGTGATCTTCCTGTGCACCTGGGCCGGCCTCGCCTTCCTCGGGATCGGCGGCGCGCTGATCCTCGGGCTGCAGGCGGGCCTGCTCGCCTTCGTGCCGACGATCGGGCCGCTCGTCGCGGGCGTCGTCATCCTGCTCGCGAGCCTCGCCTCGGGCACCAACGCGGTGCTCGGCGCCCTCGGCGTCTACCTCGCGGTCCAGACCCTGGAGAGCTACGGACTCACGCCCTTCATCCAGAAGCGGGCCCTCGACATCCCGCCCGCCACGATCTTCGCCGGCCAGCTCCTGCTCGGCGTGATCTTCGGCCTCTGGGGCATCGCGCTGGCCCTGCCGCTCATGGCGGTGATCAAGGTGATGCTCGACCAGATCTACGTCGAGGACGTGCTCGGAGAGTCCAAGGACCGCTGATCACTGCCGCGCCAGCGCCTCCTCGATCAGCCGCGCCACGGCAAGCGCGCGGCCGTCATCGCCGAACCGGGCAATCACCTGCACGCCGACCGGCAGGGGGCCGCCCGGCACCGGCACGTTCACGCAAGGGACGCCCATCAGGGTCCAGAGCCGATTGAAGCGCGGGTCGCCCGTCGAGGCGAGGCCCTGCGGCGCGGGGCCGGGTGCCGAGAAGGTGAGCAGCGCGTCGTAATCGGAGAACAGGTCCTTCAGGGCCCGGCGGGCATGGTGGGCGGCGCGGCGCGCCGCGTCGTATGCGGAAGCCGGGATGGCCTGTGCCCCGTCGAGATGCTGCCCGAGCTGCTCGGACAGGGCGGCACGATGCGTCGCATATTCCCAGCCGAGGGCCTGGGCCGCCTCGTAGTCCTGGATCACCCGCTGACGCGTCCAGGCCTCCGGCATCGGCTCGGGGAGGATCAGGTCGTCGACGCGGGCACCGGCCCGCTCGGCGGCGCGCCGGGCGGCCTCGAGGGCGGCGCGCGCCTCCGGCTCGGCCTCGCCCGCGAAATCCTGCAGGACGAGGCCGATGCGCGGCGCCGCGACCGCAGCGCCCGCGATCTCCGGGCGGTTGGCGAGGACGGCCAGCGCGTAGGCGAGGTCCTGCGTGCCGGCCGCGAACAGGCCGAGCGTGTCGAGCGCCCAGGAGAAGGTCTTCACGCCCACCGTCGGCAGCAGGCGGAAGGAGGGCTTGATCGCGGCGCAGCCGCAGAAGCTCGCGGGCCGGATCACCGAGCCCGCCGTCTGCGTGCCGAGGGCCAGGGGGAGCAGGCCCGCGCCCACCGCCGCGGCCGAGCCCGCCGAGGAGCCGCCCGGCGTGCGGCCGGGATCGTGCGGGTTGCGCGTCTGGGTCGGGTCGGCGCTGGCGAAGGGCGAGGTCGTGGTCTTGGCCAGGATCGCGGCGCCGAGCCGTCGCAGGCGCGCCACCACCGCGGCATCGGCCTTCGGCTGCCAGCCGGCATAGATCGGCGAGCCCATCTGCGTCGGCATGTCGGCGGTGTCGATGATGTCCTTCACGCCGACCGCGATGCCGGCGAGCGGCCCCGTCTCCGGGACGGCCGCCTCCGCGCGCAGGCTCGCCAGGGCGCCGATCCCGGGGTCGCGGGCGGCGATCGCCGCGCGGCAGAGGTCGATGGCGCCGGCCGGCGTGAGCTGGCCGGCCTCGATGCGGGAGCGGATGTCGAGAAGCGAGAGCATGGCTCGGTCTGTCCGGCCCCGACCGATCCTGTCAACGCCGGGGCAACGTTGACGAAGGCTTTACGGAGAGCTGCGCATTCTCCGCGCCATGTGGCGTAGCGTAATTGCGTTCTCCGCCCTGGCGCTGGCCGGCGCGGGGCTCACGGGCTGTGCGCTCAACAAGTTCGAGCGGCGCGACCCATGGCGGGATCAGGCGGAGCAGATCTGCCTGTCCAAGAAGCTCGTGACCCCGACCGAGTTCATCATCCCGGTCAAGGAAATCGACGGGCCCGGCCCCTGCGGCATGCAGCAGCCCTTCCGGGTGACGCGGCTGGCGGGCGGCACCGTCGCGCTCAAGCAGCGCATGACCCTGGGCTGCCCGGCGCTCTCCGAGGCCGAGGCGTGGCTCGCCGACACGATCCAACCGGCAGCCGAGCTGTATTTCGGCCAGCCCGTCGCCGAGATCAATGCCGGCTCCTATGCCTGCCGCGGGCGCAACAACCAGCCCGGCGCCAAGCTCTCCGAGCATTCCTTCGGCAACGCCGTGGATATCATGTCCTTCAAGCTGGCGGACGGCTACGTCATCACCGTGAAGGGCGGCTGGCGCGGCACCGAGGCCGAGCAGGGCTTCCTGCGGGAGGTCTTCCTGGGCGCCTGCCAGCGCTTCACCACCGTGCTGGCGCCGGGGTCGAACGTCTTCCACTACGACCACATCCACGTGGACCTCGCCCGACACGATCCGCGGGGCCTGCGCCGCATCTGCCAGCCGCTGATCAAGTTCACGCCGCAGCTCGGCGCCGAGGGCCGCACGCCCTCGCGGCCGTTGCCGCCGCCGCGTCAGCCGGCCCCGCCCCAGGCGCCGATCGACGTCGAGGAGGACGATCCCTACGGCGTGACGCCGATGTCGCAGAACCGCGCGGCCACGCAGGTGGCCCGCGCCCCGGCCCGTCCGCAGGAGCCCGCCCTGCATCAGGCCCCGGCGGCCTACGCCTCGGTGCCGCCGCGGCCAGCGCCCCCGCGCGCCGCCCCGCCGCGGAGCGCCTTCGAGCCCGATGCCATGCCGCTGTCGATCAGCCCGCCGGGCGCCTCGCCGGGTCCGCTCTACTGACATCGCCGCGGCATCGCGCCGGCAGGCGGCGCGCTCGCGTCATCGCCGACGGATCGGGGCGCGCGATGTGACCCCCCTGCCGCACCGCCACGGGAATCGACCTCGGCCGGCGCCCGCGGCTTGACTCGGGGCCGGCCGGGTTCATCGTCCTCCGGATTCAGGAATCCGAGCGTACGAGTCCGCCCATGTCGCCCATCGCCGCGAAGTCGCGCCGGCTCCCCGCCGCCCTCGGTGCCGGCCTGATGCTGCTGGCCGCCCTGCAGCCGGCGCTTGCCCGCTCGGCCCGCGAGGAGATCGAGCCCGCCGAGGAGCACACCTTCCCCTACGACGCGAACATCCCCGGCTGCCAGGATCCGGGCGTGCTGGAGAAGGTCTCGGACCAGTTCGCCGAGAAGGAAGCGAAGTTCTGGAACTCCTCGCTCACCATCGTGGCCTTCGACCGGATCGAGCGCACCGCCTGGCGGCCCTACGGCCTCGATTACATCCCGCGCCGCTTCTGCTCGGCGACCGCCACCACCTCGGACGGCGTGCGCCGCAAGGTCGATTACTCGGTCCGCGAGAACCTCGGCATCATCGGCTCGACCTGGGGCGTCGAGTTCTGCATCCACGGCCTCGACCGCGACCTCAGCTACGCCTACGCCACCGCCTGCCGCATGGCGCGGCCGTAGGATCGCGGCACACCCACACGCTTCGACCTTTCGGGGGGACGGTCATGCGGGACGGGATCTTGAGACGATTCGGATGCGCGGCCGCCTGCCTGCTCGGCTTGCTGCCCGCGGCAGCAAGGGCGCAGGATTACGGCGGCTTCAGCCGCAGCGACCGGCCGGGCGCCTTCGACTTCTACGTCCTCGCCCTGTCCTGGTCGCCGACCTATTGCGAGACGGCGGACCGGCCCGATGCGCGGCAATGCGCGTCCGGCCGCGGCCTCGGCTTCGTGGTGCACGGGCTCTGGCCGCAATTCGAGCGTGGCTATCCGCAGAACTGCTCGGCGGTGGAGCGCGCGCCCACTCGGCAGGCGATGGAGGTGGCGGGCACGGTCTATCCGAGCGAGGGCCTCGCCCGCTACGAGTGGCGCAAGCACGGCACCTGCTCGGGCCTCGACCCGGCCGCCTATTTCCGTGCCGCCCGCGACGCGCGCGAGGCGGTGACGATCCCGGACGATCTGAAGGGCGGCGGTCCCGAGCGGCGCATGGCCCCGATCGAGATCGCCCGCCTGTTCGTCGCGGCGAACCGGGGCCTGCGCCCTGACATGATGCAGGTCGCCTGCGCGCGCGGCGCGCTGCAGGAGGTGCGGATCTGCTTTTCCAAGGACCTGCGCGGCTTCACCCCCTGCCCCGAGCTCGCCCGGCAGAACTGCCGCGCCGGGACCGTCACGGTCGGCGCCGGGCGCTGATCCCACGCGCCGGTGCTCCCGTGCCTGCGGGACGGCGCGACTTCGTGTAAGGGCACGTCACGACCTTCCGATCGGCGGGAGATCCGTGAGAGACATCAGACCGCCCGCATGAACTACCGGCACGCCTTCCACGCGGGCAATTTCTGCGACGTCCTCAAACATCTCGTGCTGGCGCGGGTTCTGGCGCATCTCCGCCTCAAGCCCACCGCCTTCCGGGCGATCGACGCCTTCGCAGGGCTCGGCCTCTACGACCTGACCGCCGACGAGGCGGAGCGCACCGGCGAGTGGCGCGAAGGCTGGGGCCGGCTCGACGCGCCGTTCCCGGAAGCGGTGGAGGGCCTCCTCGAACCCTACCGGGCGGCGGTGGCGGCGGTGCGGTCGCGCCACGGCGACACCGTCTATCCGGGCTCGCCGGCCGTGATCCGCGAGGCCCTGCGCCCAGGGGACCGCGGCGTCTTCGTCGAGTTGCACCCGGTCGATGTCGAGACCCTGCGCGAGCGCTACAACCGGGATTCCCGCACCAAGGTGGTGCATCTCGACGGCTGGACGGCGATCAACGCGATGATCCCGCCGCCCGAGCGGCGCGGGCTCGTGCTGATCGACCCGCCCTACGAGGTGCCCGGGGAGATCGCGCGCCTGGGCCTCCACCTCGCCAAGGCGGTGCGGAAATGGCCGACCGGAATCTTCCTCGCTTGGTACCCGATCAAGGATGCCGCAGCCATCGACCGCATGGCGCAGGGCCTCGACCAGGATCTGGGGCGCCCCGGATTGCGCCTCGATCTCATGATCGACCGGCCGGACGGCACCCGCCTCGCGGGCACCGGGATGATCGTGATCAACCCGCCCTGGCGGCTCGCCGAGGAGGCGGCTCTGTTCCTGCCGGCCCTGGCCTCCCGCCTCGCCCGCGGCGGCTACGGCGGATTCCGCTGCGACGCGATCGGAACGCCGACCTGAGCGGACCAGATCCATGCCCCTGTACTCACGCATGTTCCTTCGCTGTACCGGTGCCAGACCCGACAAGTCCCGCTCTGGACCGATCTTCTAAAGGCAATATTCAGCTTTTGACCGGACAAAGGCCGCGAAATAGGGCGCTGATCCAGGGAGCCGCATGAGAATGGGTTCGCCGCGCCGCGTCGCATCCTGGCTCCGGTCGGCCCGCACCTGGATCGTCCTCGGAGTCCTCGCGCCCATCGGCATGGTCGCGGTCTCGGGCGTGATGCTCATCGAGATGCGCGGGGACGCGTGGGAAAGAGCCGAGCAGACCTCGCGGAACCTGCTTCAGGTGGTCGAGCGCGACATCGCGCGCAACGTCGAGATCATCGACCTGTCGCTCCAGGCGGTCATCGACAATCTACAGGCTCCGGGGGTGGCGGAGGCGACCCCGGAACTGCGCCAGTTGATCCTGTTCGACCGCGCGGCCAGCGCCAAGGATCTCGGCGTGATGCTCGTCCTCGACGAGAATGGGGACAGCGTGATCGATGCGGCCGGCTGGCCCGCCCGCCGGCTGAACAACGCGGACCGCGCCTACTTCCAGGCCCACAAGGCCGACCCCAAGCTCGGGCTCCACATCAGTCAGCCCTTGGTCTCGCGTCTGGGCGGAAACAGCATCATTGTGCTGAGCCGCCGGATCGACAAGCCGGACGGCTCCTTCGGCGGCTTGGTGCTCGCCAGCCTCTCGCTCTCCTATTTCGACCGGCTGTTCGAGCGGCTCGAACTGGGACGGCTCGGCGCCATCAACCTCTACCGCCGCGACGGCACGCGCATCACCCGCTACCCGTCCATCGCCAGCGATATCGGCGCGAACATCGCGGGCACGCAGAATTTCGAGCTGTTCGCGGGCGCGAGGAGCGGCCGTGCGGTCGCCATCTCCGTGCGCGACGGCATCGAGCGCTTCTACACCTTCACCCAGGTCGGCGACCTGCCGCTCATTCTCAACGTCGCCCTGGCAACGCAGGAGATCGAGGCCGAGTGGCGCGTGCGGGCCCTGGTGATCGGTGCGGTGGTGCTGGTCCTGTGCGGGCTCACCATCGGACTGTCGCTGCTGTTCGGCCGGGAGCTTCGACGCCGCGCCGCCGTGGAGGCGGAACTGGCCCGGCTCTCCCACACCGATGCCCTGACCGGGCTCGCCAACCGCCGCCGCTTCGAGGATGCCCTGGCGGAGGCCTTCGACGGGCTCCGGGCTGGGAGCGAGCCGCTCTCGCTCCTCATCGTCGATGCCGACCACTTCAAACGCTACAACGACCGCTACGGCCACGCCGTGGGGGATACGGTGCTGAGGGCGCTGGCCGGCGCCCTGTCGGCAAGCGTCCACCGGCCCGACGACCTCGTCGCCCGTGTGGGCGGCGAGGAGTTCGCCCTGCTTCTGCCCAGCACCGACGCGGACGGTGCCCTCCGCATCGCGGAGAAGATCCACGCCGAGGTGGCGGCCCTCGCCATCGGCAGCGCCGGGATCGGCGCCGAGGCCGTGACCGTGAGCATCGGCCTCGCCACAGCCCCGCACGGGAGACCCGCGGATCTCTTCGGCCGCGCCGATGCCGCGCTCTACGAAGCCAAGGCAACCGGACGGAACCGGACCTGCCAAGCTCCCTCCCTCGGCACGGCGCCTGCGTCCAGCGAGACCAGCGACTCTGCGAACCGGCCCCAGCACCGGCACGCGCAAACGGTCTGAGGGACCGGCCACGACGGAGCATCAGAGACGATCCGAGGGAGACAGCTCCGCGTCCGGGACGTATCGAAGCCGGCGGGCAGCGGCCTGGGGCGGCGCTCTCACCTTGCGCCGGCCCCGGCACGCCATACCTGCGGGAGACCCGGACCCGTCGCGGCTTTCGGGATCACAAGGCCTGGATCCATGCTCTCCTCCGACACCGACATCCTGGCCGCCGCCGAGACGTGGCGGCGCGCGGGGCGCGGGGTGGCGCTCGCCACGGTGATCGAGACCTGGGGCTCGGCCCCGCGACCGGTGGGCAGCCACCTCGTCATCGACGAGGCCGGGAGCTTCCTCGGCTCGGTCTCGGGCGGCTGTGTCGAGGGCGCCGTGATCGCGGACGCCCTCGACGTGATCGCGGAGGGCAAGCCCCGCATCCTCGAATTCGGCGTGGCCGACGAGACCGCGTGGCGAGTCGGCCTGTCCTGCGGCGGCCGCATCCGCGTCTATGTGGAGCGGATCGACTGATATGCGCGACCACACCCTTCAGGCCTTGAATGCCGAGCGGGCCGCGCGCCGTCCGGCCGTTCTCGTCACCGACATCGCGGAGGGGACGCAGCGCCTCGTGACCGCGGAGGCACTGACCGGCGACCCGCTCGCGCCGCTTCTGCGCAAGGCCCTGGCCTCGGGCAGGAGCGGGCTCGTCGAGGCGGAGGGGCGCGCGATCTTCCTCACCGTGCAGGTGCCGGCCGTGCGCCTCGTGGTGATCGGCGCCGTCCATATCTCGCAGGCCCTCGTCCCGATGGCCGCCGCCCTCGACCTCGCGCTGACCGTGATCGACCCGCGCACCGCCTTCGCGAGCCCGGAGCGCTTCCCCGGCACCGAGCTCGTGGCGGAATGGCCGGACCGGGCGCTCGGCTCCCGGGTGCCCCCGCTGGATCCCTACTGCGCGCTCGCCGCCCTGACCCACGATCCCAAGATCGATGATCCGGCGCTCCAGGCGGCCCTCCGCGCCGGCTGCTTCTATGTGGGCGCGCTGGGTTCCCGGAAGACGCATGCGGCCCGCCTGGCGCGGCTCGCCGAGGCCGGCTTCTCCGAGGCGGAGACCGCCCGCATCCGCGCGCCGATCGGGCTCGACATCGGCGCGGCGACGCCCGCCGAGATCGCGCTCTCGGTGCTCGGCGAGATCGTGCAGGCCTTGCGCCATCCGGAGGGGCACGCGTGAGATTCGGCCCCGTGCCGGTGGCCGAGGCCGCCGGGCTCATCACCGCCCACACCCTCCGCACGGCCGACACCACCCTGCGCAAGGGCCGCATCATCCCGCCCGAGATGACGGCCGACCTTGCCCGGGCCGGGATCGACGCCGTGGTGGCGGTCCGGCTCGAGCCCGGCGATGTCGGCGAGGACGAGGCGGCTGGCCGGCTCGCCCGCCATGTCGCCGGCACCGGCCTTGCCGCCGAGGCGCCGTTCACCGGCCGCTGCAACCTGTACGCGGAGACAGCCGGCGTGCTGCTCGTGGAGCGGGGAACCGTCGATGCGGTGAACGCCGTGGACGAGGCCGTGACCCTCGCGACCCTGCCGCCCTTCAAGCCGGTGGTCGCGGGCGAGATGGTGGCGACCGTCAAGATCATCCCCTACGCGGTCGCCGGCGCGACCCTGGCGCGGGCCGTCGCGGCGGCGACCGGACCGGCGCTCGGCATTGCTCCCTATCGCCGTCGGCGCGTCGGCGTCGTCTCGACGCTGCTGCCGGGCCTGAAGCCGGCGACGCTCGACCGCACCCGCGCGGTGCTCGCCGCACGCCTCGCTCCCACGGGCGCGGCGATCCTGGCCGAGCACCGGGTGCCGCACACGGCTGCCGCGGTCGCCGAGGCCCTGGCCGGTCTGGCGGATGCAGGGGCCGACCTCGTGATCGTCTTCGGCGCCTCGGCCATCGCCGATCGACAGGACGTGATCCCCGCCGGCCTGGAGCGGGCGGGCGGGTGCGTCGACCATCTCGGCATGCCGGTCGATCCCGGCAACCTGCTCCTGGTCGGGCGTCTCGGCACCGTGCCGGTGATCGGCGCACCGGGCTGCGCCCGCTCGCCGAAGGAGAACGGCTTCGACTGGGTGCTGCACCGCCTGCTCGCCGGTCTGACGGTGACCCGCGCCGACATCGTCGCCCTCGGCGTCGGCGGCCTCCTGATGGAGATCGTCTCCCGCCCGCAGCCCCGCGCCGGCGGCGAGAGCGCCGAGGACGGCGATGCCTGAGACCGGCATCGTCCTGCTGGCGGCGGGACGCGGCATCCGGTTCGGCGCGCGCCCGAAGCTCCTCGCCGCGCTCGACGGGCGCCCCCTCGTGCGGCACGCCGCGGAGACCGCGCTCGCGACACGGTTGCGGCCGGTCGTCGTCGTGCTCGGCGCGCAGGCGGCCCCGGTGCGGGCGGCCCTGGCCGGCCTCGACCTCGCCTTCGTCGAGAATCCGGACTTCGCCGCCGGCCTCTCGACCTCGCTGAAGGCCGGGCTCGCCGCCCTGCCCGAACGCTGCGCCGGAGCGGTGGTGATGCTCGGCGACATGCCGCGGGTCATGCCGGCCCTGGTCGCGCGTCTTGCCGACGCCTTCGACGGCAGCCAGGCCGCCGTGGTCCCGGTCGCGGGCGGACGCCGCGGCAATCCGGTCCTGCTGAACCGGCGGCGCCTCGCCGCGGAACTCGCGGGGCTTGACGGAGACCGCGGCGCCGGCCCCCTGCTGGCCGCACGGGCGGATGTCCTGGAGATCCCGGGCGATCCGGGCAGCGGGCTCGACATCGACACGCCCGAGGCGCTGGCGGCGCTTCAGCCGGGCCGCTCGGGCTCCTGAACGCGCTGGCGCCGCGCCTCCGTGCGACAGCGGTCGGAACAGTAGCGCACCGCGTCCCAGACCCGTTCCCACTTCTTGCGCCACGCGAAGGGACGGCCGCACTGCGCGCAGGTCTTGACGGGAAGATCGCCCTTGCGGCGCATCGGCGGCATCGCTTCAGCGGCCGATCCGGCCGGCCTCCGCGAGCGGGACCGGCGACCAGCGGGTAATCTGGACGTAGCCGTCGCGGGCCGCGATCACGAGGTGGCGGCGGTAGCGGTGCACCACGGCACCGGGCGTGTGGCCGTGCGCCTCGTGCCAGCCGCTCGCCTCGGCCACGAAGATGCGGCCCTCGTCGAGGCGCGCCAGGGTCTCGATGGCGCCGAAAGCGCGCACCCGGCGCAGCACCGCATCGACTCCGGCGCGGAAATCGAGGGTGCGGTCGGCATCCGTCGCCCGCGGCCAGTAGGAGCCGTCGCCCTGCGGCTCGGCCCGGCGCCAGCGCTGCGGCAGATCCCGCGCGATCGGGCCCGTGGCGATCAGGCGGGCCGCCATCTGGCATCGGGCGAGGAGCCCCTCGTGGTCCGCATTCGCGGGGAGCGGGAAGATGTCCTGCGCGATGATGTCCCCGGTGTCGAAGCCGTCCGCCAGCACGTGGGCGGTGACGCCCCAGCTCTCGTAGCCCTCCTCGATCGCCCGGAAGAGCGGATAGGGCCCGCGTCCGGTCGGCAGGGGCGAGGGATGGATGTTCAGCCCGTAGGCGGCCCGGCCGCGCCAGCCCGTCACCAGCCAGGGATAGCCCGCCACCACCAGCGCCCAGTCACGCCCATGCGCGGCCTGCAGCATGTCGAGGTCGGCCGTGCGGATGCGCGAGAGCTGGATCGGGATGCGGAACTGCCGGGCGCGCGCCACCACGGTCTCGTTGTGGTCGTAGATGCCGTCGCAGGGGCGGGTGAACAGCTTGATCGGGGTCCAGCCCGCCTCCAGCAGCCCGTCGAAGACGCCGCCGAGGAAATCGATGCCGGCAAACGCGAACTTCATGATCTCTCCGGCGGACGGGGCTGCGACCTGGATGGCGACGGCGGGAGCGGGAGGGCTGCCCCGACAGATCCCCCCGGGCATCGTCATACCTTGCTCGCGGCCGGCGGCGCGGCAAGAGGCACGGTAAGAGGCGAGGCGGCAGGCGCGGTCCGCCCTAGCAGGAGCGTGAGACGGGCGTGCCGGGCCCCGTGACGGCCGGTGCTTCAGAACGGCGTCCAGGCCGAGATCGAGAGGTAGGGATAGGGGTCGCGCAGACCCGTCTCCGTCTGAAGTCCGGCAGAGATGCGCAGGCTGAAGCGACCGAGGTCGAAATCGGTGGCATGCAGGCCGAGCGCCGATTTCCGGTAGCCGAGCCGGTCGGCGTAGAGGCTCGCCTCCGGACCGAGATACGCGCCCCAGAGCCGGTATCCCCAGGCAAGGCGCAGCCAGGCATCCATCCGCGCCGTGCCGAGAATCGCGGTGCCCTGGACCAGGGTGTCGTCGGTCGGACGGGCCCAGAGCTCACCGTGCAGACGCAGGCCGTAGCGCGGCGGCGGCATCGCGCTGCCGAACCCGCCCGTCAGCATCTCGACCGAGCCCTCGGGCCCGGCATAAAGCGCGACGACGCCCCAATCGGAAACCCATTGATGACCGGCGAGGGCCGAACCCATCGCCGTGCGCCGTTCGCGAGAGACGGTGACGGCAGGTGCGAAGGCGCACGTCGCGCGCTCCGCCCTCGATCCGGTCCCGAAACTTGCCAGCAGGAGGAAGCCGTCGCGGTCGAGCCGGCCAAATCCCAGCTTCGCGCCGGTGGTCAGAAACGTAGAGGCGCCGGCATCCAGGCTGCCGAACAGCAGGAGATTCCAGGTCTCGTCCGCACGGACGGATGTCGAGGCCAGTATCAGCGGCGCAGCCATGCCCGCACCGACCGCTCTCCATCCGCGCCGTATGAGGCATGCAGCCAACAGGCGTATCCCTGACGAAATACATCCTCAGCGAGCATCCCTTTGAACAGCCCGGAATGCCGCCTCATGACTGCTGTATCGTAATATTCACTGTCCGGAAGATCCAGTTTTCTCCGGACAAAATAGGAACGTCAGGCCGATCCCCTCCTTCGAGTCTGCCAATCGCGCAGGAAACAAACCTGACGGAAATCCAGACCCGCGCGGACATTGCGAATCGGCTTGGCTGTTCGTGACCTGTGGGTCCGGGCCCATCCCGGATCAGCGTGGACCTCGGAACTTGGCGACCGTCCGGAACTCGGCTAGAGCCGCGCCGGGACAGCCAACCGCGGTCGAGCCTTGTATTCCGGTGCACGAACGTCCGAAGTCCTCACGATCCTGGCGAGCCAGGAGGGGGACCGTCTGACGGTCGGCGACATCGTCGCCGTGCTGCGAGACCGTGCCTTCGCGCTGCTGGTGGTGTTGCTCGGCCTGCCGAACTGCCTGCCGATGCCGCCGCCGATCCCGCTCGTTTGCGGCCTGCTGCTGCTGCTCGTCGCGATCCAGATCGCGGCCGGGATGTCGGCCCCCTGGCTGCCGAGCAGGCTGCTCGGCCGGTCGATTCCGCGGCGGGACGTGAAGCGCGCCGTTGACCGCGCGGTGCCGCTGTTGCAGCGGCTGGAGCGCTGGTCGCGCCCGCGGATGAGCGTGTTCGAGAGCGCGCTCGGCATGCGCGGCATGGGCGTGGCGCTCCTGACCCTCGCCATGGCGCTGATCGTCGCCGCACCGGTGATCGGCCAGATCCCGCTCGGCCTCGCGGTCTGCCTGGTCGGCCTGGGGCTGGTGGAGCGCGACGGCATCGTCGTGCTGGTCGGCCTCGCCATCGGCGTGGTCGGCGTCGCCCTGAATGCCGGCTTCGTCTACGCCATCGTCTCCGGGATCATGGCCCTGTTCGGCCTGTAGAGCGGCACGGGCGGGGCCCGTGCCGCCGGGCCCCGCTACTTCCGCAGGATCTTGGTGACGAGCCGCCCGATCGGCGTGCTCGAATCCGCGTTGCGGCCGTCGCGGACGACGGGCCGATCCTCATTGCCGAGGATCTTGGTGACGATGCGTCCGATCAGGCTCATGGGAACCTCCTCAGCTAACGGACTGGGACGGCGGCCGACCCGAATATGCCGCGCGTCCAGCCTCGGATGTGATGCGCGCGCCGCGCCGGACCGCCGTTTCGGGAGCGGATCGCGTGCTGCGGCGCAGCTTCCCCCTTCAACGGGCGAGCCGCGCGCCCGTTCCTCGCGGGCCGTCGGGTGGGCCGCCAGGAGGCGGTCTGCGCAAATCGTGGCGAGGCGCCTTGCGCCCGGCTGTCCTGGCAGGTACAGCACGCGCCACTCCGCATCCCGAGCAGCCGGCCACGCGCCGCGCGCCGCTCCGATCGCGGAGTCGGGAGGGGTGGCCGAGTGGTTGAAGGCGCACGCCTGGAAAGTGTGTATACCGGAAACGGTATCGCGGGTTCGAATCCCGCTCCCTCCGCCAGTTCTTCCTGAGACCGGACGACGGCCGTTCTGCCGGGCCCTGATCGCCTCTGCGCCTGGGCGCAGCGCCTCCGCTGCGCCACACCCTACTCGGCCGGAACCACGTGCGGGGCGGGGGGCGCCGCGGCGGTGTCGTCCCGGCGCGGCTCGTAGTTGTAGGTCTCCGGCATGAACAGCAGGTAGACCACGAAGCCCGCCGCCGCGACGGCAGCCAGGACCAGGAAGGCGGTCGAGTAGCCGGCGGACACGATGAGCACGCCGGCCAGCGTGGCGCTGAACGAGGCGCCGAGCCCCTGCGCCGTCGCGACGGCGCCCTGCGCCACGTTGAACCGGCCCGTGCCACGGGTGAGGTCGGCCACCACGATGGGGAACAGAGCCCCGTAGATGCCCGCCCCGATGCCGTCGAGGCACTGGACCGCCACCAGCCAGACCGGGTTGTCGGAGAGCGTGTAGAGAACGCCCCGCAGGGCCAGGAAGCCGAAGGCGACGAGGAAGATCGGCTTGCGTCCCCAGCCGTCGGCCTTGTGCCCGACCATGACCGCCATCGGCACCATCACGCATTGGGCGGCGACGATGCAGATCGCGATGAGGGAGGTCGCATAGTCCTTGCCGACCACCTTCGTCAGGAGCTGGCCCACCGAGGGCAGCATGGCGGCATTGGCCAGGTGGAAGGCGGCGCAGAGCACCGCGAACAGCAGCAGGCTGCGGTTCTGCAGGAGAGCCCCGACGCCCGACGCCTGCTGGCAATCCTGGGTCTCCGCGTAATCCAGGCCGCGGGCGAGGTCGTCGTCGATCGCGGAGGCCGGCACCATCAGCATCGCGCCGATCGAGCAGAGGGCAAGGATGCCCATCAGCCAGAACACCACGACCGGGCCGAACAGGTAGGCGAGACCGCCCGCGAGCAAGGCGGACACGGCGTTGCCCGCATGGTTGAAGCCCTCGTTGCGCCCCACCCGCTTCGAGAACAGCTTCGGACCGACGACGCCGAGGGTGATGCCGGCCAGCGCCGGCGGGAAGATCGCGCCCGCGATCCCGGAGAGCGACTGCGTCGCGGCCACGAGGTAGAAGTTGGAGATCCAGGGCAGGACGAGGCAGCTCGCGGTGACCGCGAGCGCGGCGGCGATGACGATGGCGCGCTTGGCGCGCGTCCGGTCGATCAGCGCGCCGGCCGGCGTCTGCGCGATCAGGCCCGCGATCCCGGCAATGGTCATGACGAGGCCGATCGTCGCCTCGTTCCAGCCCTGGTCGGGCCCGCGTACGGCGAGGAGGTAGATGGCGAGATAGGGACCGAGACCGTCGCGCACGTCGGCCAGGAAGAAGTTGAGGGCGTCGAGGCCGCGCAGGGTCGCGGCTGAAGGCTGGCGCGCGGCGCTCGGCGCGGCCATCGGGCGCGATGAGGTCATGGCGATCTCCGGATCGAAGAGGTCGTCAGGCGCCGTTTCCGGTTCTCGGATGAACCCGAATCATCGGCAGCGCGACAAGTGCCCGTGCGCCGTCCGGTTCCGCGCCGCGCGGCCCGGATGCCGCGGCGGCGTTTCACAACTGCGTTATGGTCTGTCGCCGAGCCGGACCGTGAGCGTGGGCCCCTTGCCAGCCTGCGCGCATGGTCGCGCCGGACCGCTCAGGAACCGCCCGTCCCGGCCCGGACCGCATCGAGATCCGGCCGGAGCACGACGCTCTCCTGCTCGTTCGGATCGGTCCGGGCGATGACCGCGACACAGGGCTCGTCGGCGCTCGGGTTGTAGGGCAGATGAGGCACTCCGGCGGGGATGTAGAAGAAGTCGCCGGGCCGGACGACCGCGTGCTCCTCAAGGCCCTCGCCGTACCAGCAGCCGGAGACGCCGCTCAGGGCGTAGATTGCCGTCTCGTGGCCCGCATGGAGATGGGCCTTGGCCCGCGCCAGCGGCGGGATCGTCACGAGCTGCAGGTGGATCCCCTGCGCCCCGACGCTCTCGGCCGAGATGCCGACCGTGTAGTCGAGCCCCTGCTTGCCGCGGACCGAGCGGTCGGCCCGGACCAAGCGGCACGTCTTGCCAGACAGGCTCGCGTCGGATGGGGAAGCCGCGGGCTGTGACATGAGCCCTCCGATCCGTTCGGCCGGTGCGGCCGGGATGGCCGCGAGACCGACAGCATACGCCGCCCGGACCATGCCGGGGAGAGAGTTTCCGCGATCAGGAGACCGAGACGCTCGTCAGGAGCGCAGCCGCGCGCCGGACCTCGGTGACGACCAGCTCCTCGCTCTCGCTTCCGCCGGCCATGTCGGCGAGGATCACCGAGACGTCCCGCTTCACGTCCTCGCGGATCTCGGGATTCTCCTCCGCCAGGCGGCCGATCAGCACGCCGACGACGATCTCCATCGCAGCGAACTTGGCCTGCAGCCGGGTCATCTCGTCGAGCGGTTCGGGCTGGTCTTCGGTCATCGGTCCCGCTTCCTCGTCGAACCGGCAGCCCGCGCCGGCCCGCCGTCTCCGCCCGGTGTAAGGGAGGCGCCAGCCGGCCGCCAAGGGCAGGGCCAGAGCGCTCTTAAGCCGAAGTGGACACCGGTTCGGCGCAAGAGAGCGCGTCAAAACAAGACTTCGGAGCCGTTCCCGATCGCGGCGCGATCGGGAACGGCTCTTGCGGCGTGATGGATCCGAGGAGGCGCGCCGAGCCGGGCCTCAGGCGGTCATGGCGAGGCGCGACCGAGCGGCCTCGCGGCCGAGCCGGCGCCGCGGCCGGGCAGAGGACACGCGCAGGAGCACGTTCGAGCCGGCAACCAGGGTGCCGGTGCGGTCGCGCAGCGCGGTCGGGCTGGGGATGATCGGCACGCGGGTGCCGTCCGGCCGCTCCAAGAGCATCTGCTGGCCGCGGGTGATCACCCCCGTCTGCAGAGCCACGGCCAGCGGGCTCTCGCCATGGGGCACCAGCGTGCCGTCAGGCTCGTAGAGGCGCCAGGAGCCGCACCAGCGCGCCTTGCCGAGCACCGGCCGGAACCCCCAGAGCTCGGCCGCCGCATCGTTGTAGTAGGTCAGCCAGCCCTCGGCATCCGTGGTGTAGACGGCAGCGGCGAATTCTTTGAACACCTCGGCGCGCGAGGGCTCGTAGTTCCAGCACCGATCGGGCCGGTCGAGCACGTATTCGAACGCGTCTGCGGGATCGTCCTGGAAGGCGTCGTCTCGGAACATGCCGCATTCTCCACGACAGCGGGCCCGTGGCCCGTCAACCACTCGGCTGCCCCCCTCTGTCGCGAGTACCTGGGAGCCGAAGAGCCGTGCCCGGCCTCCTGCCCGTCGGGACGCGCAAGGCGTCACACTCCAGATCGTCCAACTCCACGGGATTGTGCCTTGAAGCTTCCGGGGGCGGTCGCTCCACGACGCCATAACCGGCTCACGCCGATCTGGGCTCTCCCGCCAAGCCTTGTGCGGACGCGCTCTCTCTCGCACAAGTCGCACAGTCCGGCAACAGTTGAACGAGAATATCGCAGAGCAAAACGCAAGACGCGGCGCACAACGCGTGAAGGTCAGAGCAAGTCCAGACGAAAACGTTTCGACCCGGCTCGACAATCCCGCCCCGTCGCCCCGGCAGGCGGCGCGCTCTTGATTTTCGGGCGCGATTCGCGTGACACCGTGTCGCCGAATCCGGGGATCGTGCGGGCGGAAGCGCGCCCGTACCCTGGCGCACGGGCCCAAGTTCGGTCCGATCGATAGGGTCCGATGACGCCGATCTGGTTCATTCTCGCGGGCATGACCGCCGCCGCGGTCCTCGCTCTGCTCTGGCCGATGTCGCGCCGCACGACGCAGGGTCCGGCCGAGCCGCGCCACACCGCCACCGAGACGGGGTTCTACGAGGACCAGCTCGCCGAGATCGAGCGGGACCTCGCCCGCGGGCTGATCGCGCCCGAGGAGGCCGAGGCCGCCCGCACCGAGGCGGCGCGCCGCCTGCTGCGGGCGAACCGCGCCGCGGGCGCGGGCGACGAGCCGGCGCTCGCCGAACCGCGCCTGCGCCAGCGCCGCGCCGCCTCCGCCTTCGCGCTCTCCACGATTCCCCTGGTCGCGCTGCTGGCCTACGGGCTCTACGGCTCGCCGAACCTGCCCGCCCAGACGGAGGCCGACCGGCAGGCCGCGCTCGGCGGCGACCGCGACCTCCTCAAGGCGATCGGCCAGATCGAGGCGAAGCTCGCCAGCGATCCGAACGATGCCCGTGGCTGGACCGTGCTGGCCCCCGTCTACATGCGCATGGGCCGCTTCGCGGACGCCGCGCACGCCTACGAATCGGTCGCCCGCCTCAAGGGCGAGACGCCCGAGGTGCTGTCGAACTGGGGCGAGGCCCTGGTCGCGGCGGGCAACGGCGTCGTGCCGCCGGAGGCGCGGGCCGTCTTCCACCGCGCCCTCATGCTGGACGAGAAGGCGGCCAAGCCGCGCTTCTACCTCGCCCGCGCCGCCGAGCAGGCCGGGGACACGGCTGAGGCGATCCGCCAGCTCGAGGCGCTCGAGGCCGCAAGCTCCGCCGACGCGCCCTGGCTCGGCCTCGTCCGCGAGACCCTCGCCCGCCTGAAGAACGAGCCGGCCCCCGGCGCGGGCGAATCCGCGCCGCCGCGCCGGAGCGCCCCGCCGGCCGACCGGGAAGCGGCGATCCGCACCATGGTCGACGGGCTCGACCAGCGCCTCGCCAATGGCAGCGGCACCCCGGAGGAATGGCTGCGCCTCATCCGCTCCCGCATGGTGCTGGGCGAGCGCGACCGGGCGCTCGCCGCCCTCGGCCGCGCCCGCACGGCGCTCAAGGACGATGGGGAGGGGCTGGAGCGCCTGGAGGCGGGGCTGCGCGACCTCGGCCTCGCCCCCTCGGAGGCGGCGGCACAGGGGGCGGGCGAGGCGCGCGCGTCCGGGGCGGCGCGCGCGGATACGGAGGCGGCGGTGGCCGCCGTCACCGCGATGCCCCCGGCCGAGCGCGATGCCGCGATCCGCACCATGGTGGCCGGGCTCGACCGGCGCCTCGCGGCCAAGGGCGGCAGCGCGGACGAGTGGCTGCGGCTGGTGCGCTCCTACAGCGCGCTGGGCGAGCGCGAGCGCGCGGCCCAGGTGCTCGAGCGGGCGCGGATGGCGCTGGCCGCCGACAGCGCCGCGGGCGGCCGCCTCGATCTGCTGGCCCGCGAGCTCGGCCTGCCGGGCCGCCCCGGCAAGCCCTGACCGGGCCTGCGGATCGAGGCCCCCGGACAATCGGTCCGGCCCCGCGGACTTGACCGGGCGCCCGCCCGGGCCGACACCCCTCTGAACGAAAGCGGCCGGCCCCCGGTTCGGGCCGCCCCGCAGCCATGGGAAAGACGCACGTGACCCGCAAGAGCCGCCGCCTGGTCCTGATCTGCGTCTGCGGCGCGGTGCTCGTCCTCGCCGTGGGTCTCATCCTCACGGCCATGAGCGGGTCGATCGTGTTCTTCCGCTCGCCCTCGGACGTCGCCGCCCAGGGCGTCGGGCCCGGCGTGCGGTTCCGCCTCGGCGGCCTGGTGCAGGAGGGCTCGCTCCGCCGCGGGCCGGACCAGACGGTCGAGTTCACGGTGACCGACACCAACGCCACCGTGCCGGTGCACTACAAGGGCCTGCTGCCCGACCTGTTCCGCGAGGGGCAGGGCGTGGTGGCGGAGGGCCGGCTGGAGACCGGCGGCCTGTTCCGGGCCGATACCGTGCTCGCCAAGCACGACGAATCCTACATGCCCCGCGAGGTCGCCGACGCGCTCAAGGCCCAGGGACGCTGGCAGGAGGGCGCGGGCAAAGGCGCGGGTCAGGACAAGGCCGCGGCGGCGGACAAGACCCTCGGGCCGCGCAGCGAGCGCTGAGCCCATGGACGCGACGTGCGGGTGGTTTGAGAAGGACGTCTGAGGCAGTGCTCGTCGAGACCGGTCACTTCGCGCTGGCGCTGGCCCTTGCGCTCTCCCTCGTCCAGGCGGTGATGCCCGCCTGGGCCGCGCGGGCGGGCGAGCCCGCTCTGCGGCAGGTGGCGGTGCAGGCGGCGCTCGGCAGCTTCGCCTGCGTGCTCTTCGCCTTCGCGGCCCTGACCTACGCCCACGCCACCTCGGACTTCTCGGTCCAGAACGTGGTCGACAATTCCCACACGGCCAAGCCCTTCATCTACAAGATCTCCGGCGTCTGGGGGAACCACGAGGGCTCGCTGCTCCTCTGGGTCCTGATCCTCACCCTGTTCGGCGCCTGCGTCGCGGTGGCGAGGAACGCGGTGCCGCCGGTGCTGCGGGCCAACACCCTGGGGGTCCAGGGCTTCATCACCTTCGTGTTCGTGCTCTTCATGATCGCGACCTCGAACCCCTTCGCCCGGGTGATGCCGGCGCCGGTCGAGGGCCGCGACCTCAACCCGCTCCTGCAGGATGCCGGCCTCGCGATCCACCCGCCGCTCCTCTATGTCGGCTATGTCGGCTTCTCGATCACCTTCGCCTTCGCGGTCGCCGCCCTGATCGACGGCCGCATCGACGCGGTCTGGGCGCGCGCGGTGCGGCCCTGGACGCTGATCGCCTGGAGCTTCCTCACCCTCGGCATCGCGATGGGCTCGTACTGGGCCTATTACGAGCTCGGCTGGGGCGGCTGGTGGTTCTGGGACCCGGTCGAGAACGCCTCCCTGATGCCCTGGATCGCGGGCACCGCGCTCCTGCACTCCACCGTCGTCATGGAGAAGCGCGACGCCCTGAAGGTCTGGACGGTGCTGCTCGCCATCCTCACCTTCTCCCTGTCGCTGCTCGGCACCTTCATCGTGCGCTCCGGCGTGCTGACCTCGGTGCACTCTTTCGCCACCGACCCGACCCGCGGCGTCTTCATCCTGGGCATCCTGATCCTGTTCATCGGCGGCTCGCTGACCCTGTTCGCGTGGCGCGCGCCGTTGCTGCGCCAGGGCGGCCTGTTCGCGCCGATCTCCCGCGAGGGCAGCCTCGTCCTCAACAACCTGTTCCTGGTGGCCGCCTGCGCCACCGTGTTCGTCGGCACGCTCTATCCGCTGCTCCTCGAGATGCTGACCGGCGAGAAGATCTCGGTCGGGCCGCCCTTCTTCAACTTCACCTTCGTGCCCCTGGCTGTGCCGCTGCTTCTCATCGTCCCCTTCGGCCAGGCGCTGGCCTGGAAGCGGGGCGACGCGCTGGCCGCCGCGCAGCGCCTGTTCGCGGCCATGGCCGCGGCGCTCGTCGTCGGCCTCGGCGCCGCGGCCCTGCACTGGGGCGGTCCCGTCCTCGCGCCCGTGGGGGTCGGGCTCGGCGCCTACCTGATCGTCGGCTCCGCTCTCGAGATCGTCAGCCGCGCCCGCGGCTACGGCGCCTCCCGCGCCCGCGGCGCCGCGGTGATCGGGCGGCGGGCGCTCGGCCTGCCGCGCTCGGCCTGGGGCACCGCCACCGCCCATGCCGGCGTCGGCGTGGTCGTGCTCGGCATCGCCGCCCAGGGCTGGGCGACGGAGGGGCTCGCCACCCTGAAGCCCGGCGGGACGCTCGCCGCCGGCCCCTATGTCGCGACCCTCGACCGGGTCGCGCCGCGCACCGGCCCCAACTACGAGGAGACGGTCGCCTACCTCACCATCCGCAACCGGGCGGGCGACGAGATCGGCCATGTCGAGACCTCGAAGCGCTTCTACCCCAGCCGGCAGATGGCGGTGACGGAATCGGGACTGCTCACGGTCGGCGCGAGCCAGGTCTATGCGAGCCTCGGCGAGATCCAGCCGGACGGGGCGGGCCTGCGCCTCTACCACAAGCCCTACGTGCTGCTGATCTGGCTCGGCGCGGTGGTGATGGCTCTGGGCGGCGGCCTCTCGCTGACGGACCGGCGCATGCGGGTCGGCGCGCCGGTGCGGGCCAGGGCGAAGGGGCTGCCGCCCTCCGCGGTGCCCGCCGAATGAGAGCCGCGCCCCTCCTTCTCCTGGCCCTGCTCGCCGCCGGCCCGGCCCGGGCCGTGCAGCCGAACGAGGTGCTGCCGGACGCGAGCCTGGAACACCGCGCCCGCGAGATCTCCGCAGGGCTACGCTGCCTCGTCTGCCAGAACCAGTCCATCGACGATTCCGACGCGCCCCTCGCCAAGGATCTGCGCCTGATCGTGCGCGAGCGCCTGAAGGCGGGCGACACGAACCAGGCGGTCGAGGATTATGTGGTGCGGCGCTACGGCGAGTTCGTGCTGCTGCGTCCGGTCTTCGGCCTGCACACCCTGCTGCTCTGGGCGACGCCGCTCCTCGCGATCCTCCTCGGCGGGTTCGGCATCTGGCGGCTCTCCCGCCGCAGGGCGCCCCCACCCGAGCGGAGGCTGACGGCGGCCGAGGAGGCGGAGGTCGCCGCGCTGATGCGGCGCGATTGAGCCCCCGCCGATCGGCACCATCGGCGCGCCGCGCCTGCGCGGCCCTTACGCGGCGGCCCTTACGCGGCGGTCCTTGCGCGGCGGCCCTTGCGCGCGAGAGGCGAACGGCACGAGTCTTGGATGCGGCGAATCGGACGGAATCCATGACCTGAGCCGGGGTCCCCTCACGGCGCAGGCGTATCCCGGGAGGCCAAGACTCATGCCGAAGGCGACGCTGACGATCTCGAGCCGGAACTACTCGTCGTGGTCCCTGCGCGGCTGGTTGATCTGCCGGATGGCGGGGCTCGACTTCGGGACCGAGATCCTCTCGGGCGACGACGCCGCGAGCCGCGCCGAGCTCCTGCACCTCTCGCCCTCGTTCCTGGTGCCGCGCCTGCGCCACGAGGGCATCGTCGTCTGGGATACGCTGGCGATCGCGGAATACCTCACCGAGACCTTTCCCGCCGCCGGCTTCCTGCCGCAGGACATGGCCGCGCGCGCCCATTGCCGCTCGATCTCGGGCGAGATGCATGGCGGCTTCGTCAACCTGCGCTCGGCCCTGCCGATGAACCTCAAGGCCTTCCATCCGGGCTTCAAGATCTTCAACGGCGCCAAGGTCGACATCGACCGCATCGTCACGATCATCGACGATTGCCTCGCCCGCTATGACGGCCCGTTCCTGTTCGGCGAGCGTCCGACCCTGGCGGATGCGATGTACGCGCCCGTCTGCACCCGGTTCCGGACCTACGACGTGACGCTGCCGCCACGCGCGGCCGCCTATCGCGACACCATCCTGCGCTGGCCGCTGATGGCGGAATGGGCGGAGGCCGCCGCCCACGAGCCGGACGAGATCGAAGAGCTCGACATGGAGTTCTGATCGGGGCGGGCCGCGCGCCTCTGCATCTCGCTGCTCCCCAATGGCGTCGGGATCGGCAGAAATTTAGTGCAGATGCCGCCGTTCCGGCCCTGGCATGGGGTGTCCAGGGCCAAGGCTTAACAAAATTCCCTTGATGATCGGCGGGCGCTTGACGGGGGTCTCCCTGCGTCACGCGAGAGGGCGAGCAGCCGGGCCGGCAGGCCGAAGTTACAGTTTGACAGAGATCCTTTGTCAGACAACCGGACCGCTTGATTGAAGGGAACCGGCATTTCTGTTCATCTCCCCACTTAGAAATGGAAAAAAGTGGGTAGGGAACGATGCCGCGTTTCGAACCCTGGAGCGCTCCGCGCGCCGCCGGGATCATCGCAGAGCACACACACCTCGAAGGCGCGACGCTGCCGATCCTGCATGCCCTGCAGGAGGCGTTCGGCTACGTGGACGAGGGAGCCGTTCCGCTGATCGCGGATGCGCTGAACCTCTCGCGCGCCGAGGTCCATGGCTGCATCACCTTCTATCACGACTTCCGCCGTGAGCCGGCCGGCCGCCACACGGTGAAGCTGTGCCGGGCCGAGGCCTGCCAGGCGCAAGGCTGCGACGCGCTCCATGCCGACATTCTCAAGCATCTCGGCACGGAGTGGCACGGCACCACGGCGGACGGGAACTGCACCGTCGAGCCGGTCTATTGCCTCGGCCTCTGCGCCAACGGCCCCGCCGCCCTCGTCGACGGCGAGCCGGTCGCCCAGCTGACCGTCGACGTCCTCGAGGCGGCCCTGACGGAGGTGCGCCAGTGAGCGTCACGATCTACGTCCCGCGCGACGCCGTCGCGCTCGGCCTCGGCGCCAACAAGGTCGCCCGCGCCCTCTTCGCCGGCGCCGAGCGCCGCGGCCTCGACGTCACCATCGTCCGCACCGGCTCGCGCGGCCTGTTCTGGCTGGAGCCGATGGTCGAGGTCGGCACCCCCGAGGGCCGGATCGCCTACGGCCCCGTGAAGGTCGAGGATGTCGACGCGCTGCTCGATGCCGGCCTGACCACGGGCGGCGCGCATGCCCTGCGCCTCGGCGACCCTGAGCAGATCCCCTTCCTGGCGCGTCAGCAGCGCCTGACCTTCCACCGCTGCGGGGTGATCGATCCGGTCTCCGTGACGGATTACCGGGCGCATGGCGGCTATCGCGGCCTCGAGGCCGCTCTGAAGCTCGATGCCGAGGGCATCGTGGCGCAGGTGCGCGAGTCGGGCCTGCGCGGCCGCGGCGGTGCCGGCTTCCCGGCCGGCATCAAGTGGAACACGGTGATGCTGGCGCAGGCCGACCAGAAATACGTGGTCTGCAATGCCGACGAGGGCGATTCCGGCACCTTCGCCGACCGGGTGATGATGGAGGGCGACCCCTTCAACCTCATCGAGGGCATGACCATCGCCGGTGTCGCGACGGGCGCCACGCGCGGCTACATCTACCTGCGCTCGGAATATCCCCAGGCCTTCGAGACCCTGAAGGAGGCCATCGCCAACGGCGTGAAGGCCGGCGTGCTCGGCGAGAACATTCTCGGCTCGGGGAAGAGCTTCCATCTGGAGGTCCGGCTCGGCGCCGGCGCCTATATCTGCGGCGAGGAGACCTCGCTCCTCGAGAGCCTGGAGGGCCGCCGCGGCATCGTGCGGGCGAAGCCCCCGATCCCGGCGCTCAAGGGCTTCCTGGGCAAGCCGACCCTCGTCAACAACGTGATGACCTTCACGGCCGTGCCGTGGATCCTGGAGAACGGCGCCAAGGCCTATGCCGATTACGGGATGGGCCGCTCGCTCGGCACGCTGCCGATCCAGCTCGCCGGCAACATCGCCCAGGGCGGCCTGATCGAGGTGGCCTTCGGCATCACCATCCGCGAGGTGATCGAGTCGTTCGGCGGGGGCACGCGCTCCGGCCGTCCGGTGCGCGCGGTGCAGGTCGGCGGCCCGCTCGGGGCCTATTTCCCCGACCACCTCCTCGACACGCCCCTCGACTACGAGGCCATGGCCGCCAAGAAGGGCCTCGTCGGCCATGGCGGCATCGTGGTCTTCGACGACACCGTCGACATGGCCAGCCAGGCCCGCTTCGCCTTCGAGTTCTGCGCCGCCGAGTCCTGCGGCAAATGCACCCCCTGCCGCATCGGCGCGACCCGCGGGCTCGAGACGATGGACAAGGTCATCAAGGGCATCCGGCCGGAGGCGAATCTGAAGCTGGTCGAGGATCTCTGCGAGGTCATGACCGACGGCTCTCTCTGCGCCATGGGCGGGCTCACCCCGATGCCCGTCATGAGCGCGATCACCCATTTCCCCGAGGATTTCAGGCCGGCCGGGTCCTTGCCCGTCGCGGCCGAGTGAGGAGGCGTCCATGGCCCTCATCAAGGAAATCGACTACGGCACGCCGATCCGCGTCGCCGAGCAGACGGTGTCGCTGACCATCGACGGCATGGCCGTGACGGTGCCGGCCGGCACCTCCGTGATGGCCGCGGCGATGACCGCGGGCACGCAGATCCCCAAGCTCTGCGCCACCGACTCGCTGGAGCCCTTCGGCTCCTGCCGCCTCTGCCTCGTGGAGATCGAGGGACGGCGCGGCACGCCCGCCTCCTGCACCACGCCGGCCGAGAACGGCATGGTGGTGCACACGCAGACCGACAAGCTCGCGCGCCTGCGCAAGGGCGTGATGGAGCTCTACATCTCCGATCACCCGCTCGACTGCCTGACCTGCGCGGCGAACGGCGATTGCGAGCTGCAGACGCAGGCGGGCGTCGTCGGCCTGCGCGACGTGCGCTACGGCTACGAGGGCGACAACCACGTCCGCCCGAGCTCCGAGCGCTACCTGCCGAAGGACGAGTCGAACCCGTATTTCACCTACGACCCGTCGAAGTGCATCGTCTGCAATCGCTGCGTGCGGGCCTGCGAGGAGGTGCAGGGCACCTTCGCGCTGACCATCGCCGGCCGCGGCTTCGACAGCCGCGTCGCCGCCGGCCCGACGAACTTCATGGAATCCGAGTGCGTCTCGTGCGGCGCCTGCGTGCAGGCCTGCCCGACCGCGACGCTCCAGGAGAAGTCGATCCACGAATACGGCCAGCCGGAGCACGCCGAGGTCACGACCTGCGCCTATTGCGGCGTCGGCTGCTCCTTCAAGGCCGAGATGCAGGGCGACCGCGTCGTGCGCATGGTGCCCTACAAGGGCGGCAAGGCGAATGACGGCCATAGCTGCGTGAAGGGCCGCTTCGCCTACGGCTACGCCACTCACAAGGACCGCATCACCAAGCCGATGATCCGGGAGAAGATCACGGATCCGTGGCGCGAGGTCACCTGGGAGGAGGCGATCGACCGGGCGGCCTCCGAGTTCAAGCGGATCCAGGCCACCTACGGCAAGGATTCGGTCGGCGGCATCACCTCGTCCCGCTGCACCAACGAGGAGGCCTACCTCGTCCAGAAGCTGGTGCGCGCGGCCTTCGGCAACAACAACGTCGATACCTGCGCCCGCGTCTGCCACTCGCCGACCGGCTACGGCCTGATGTCGACGCTCGGCACCTCGGCCGGCACCCAGGACTTCGCCTCGGTGGCGCATTCCGACGTGATCCTCGTCATCGGCGCCAACCCGACGGACGGCCATCCGGTCTTCGGCTCGCGCATGAAGAAGCGCCTGCGCGAGGGGGCGAAGCTCATCGTCGCCGATCCGCGCAAGATCGACCTCGTGAAGTCGCCCCACATCAAGGCGGACTTCCACCTGCCCCTGAAGCCCGGCTCCAACGTCGCCTTCATCAACTCGATCGCGCACGTCATCGTCACGGAAGGGCTGATCGACGAGGCCTATATCCGCGCGCGCTGCGACCTCGGCGAGTTCGAGTCCTGGGCCCGCTTCATCGCGGAGGAGCGCCACTCCCCCGAGAACCAGCAGCAGTTCACCGGCCTCGATCCCGAACAGGTGCGCGGCGCGGCGCGGCTCTACGCCACGGGCGGCGCGGCCGGCATCTATTACGGGCTGGGCGTCACCGAGCACAGCCAGGGCTCGACCATGGTGATGGGCATGGCCAACATCGCCATGGCCACCGGCAACATCGGCAAGCTCGGTGCGGGCGTAAACCCCTTGCGCGGCCAGAACAACGTGCAAGGATCCTGCGACATGGGCTCGTTCCCCCACGAGCTCACCGGCTACCGCCACGTCTCGGACGATGCCACCCGCGAGAGCTTCGAGGCGATCTGGGGTGCCAAGCTCGACAACGCGCCAGGACTTCGCATCACCAACATGCTCGATGAGGCCGTCGATGGCAGCTTCAAGGGCATGTACATCCAGGGCGAGGACATCGCGCAGTCCGATCCCGACACCCATCACGTCACGTCAGGCCTCAAGGCGATGGAATGCATCGTCGTGCAGGACCTGTTCCTGAACGAGACGGCAAAATACGCCCACGTCTTCCTGCCCGGAGCCTCATTCCTGGAGAAGGACGGCACCTTCACCAATGCCGAGCGCCGCATCAGCCGCGTGCGCAAGGTCATGCCCCCGATGGGCGGCTACGGCGATTGGGAGGGCACGGTGCTGCTCTCTAACGCGCTGGGCTACCCGATGAACTACAGCCACCCATCCGAGATCATGGACGAGATCGCGGCCCTCACCCCGAGCTTCACCGGGGTGTCCTATGCCAAACTCGAGGAACTCGGCTCGGTACAGTGGCCCTGCAATGAGAAGGCGCCGCTCGGTACGCCGATGATGCACGTGGACCGCTTCGTGCGCGGCAAGGGCCGGTTCATGATCACCGAGTTCGTGGCGACTGAGGAGCGCACGGGGGCGAAGTTCCCGCTCATCCTCACCACGGGTCGGATCCTCTCCCAGTACAACGTCGGCGCTCAGACCCGGCGCACCCACAATTCGCGCTGGCACGAGGAGGACGTGCTGGAGATCCACCCCTTCGACGCGGAGCTGCGCGGTATCATGGACGGCGACCTCGTCGCCCTGGAGAGCCGCTCGGGCGACATCGCTCTGAAGGCCAAGATTTCGGAGCGCATGCAGCCAGGCGTGGTCTACACCACCTTCCACCACGCTAAGACCGGCGCCAACGTCATCACCACCGACTATTCGGACTGGGCCACGAACTGCCCCGAGTACAAAGTGACGGCGGTGCAGGTCCGGCGTACCAACCGGCCCTCCGACTGGCAGGCGAAGTTCTACGAGGAAGATTTCTCCCTGACCCGGATCGCCCAGGCCGCGGCGGAGTGAGACAATGAGCGCAGTGACCCAGGAGGACAAGCTCCTCCGCATGGCAAACCAGATCGCGACCTTCTTCCGGTCCTACCCTGAGGACGAGGCCGTGGCGGGCGTCCAGAAGCACATCACAGCCTTCTGGACGCCGCGCATGGTCGACCGGCTGTCGGCTGCCCTGCCCGACATGGGTGAGCGTGCCGACATCCTCGTCCGGCGCGCGATCCGCGGGCCAGAGACCGCGGAGGAAGGCCCAGTACGGCCCGCGACACGCGACCCGCAGAAGCTCGGCGAGGGTGCCAGCGACGCGGGCTGACGGCAGCCCGCGGGACGCGTCACGCTCCCGCCACCGAACATGCAGGGCCGGCGGCCGGATCATCCTCCGGTCGCCGGCCCTCGCGTTTTTGGAGGATTGCCATGCTGCCGAGCCCAATTGTGGCAGGCGCCGGCCCACCCTACCTTCCGGCACGCCCGACGCCGTCCGCGCCGTGGCCGGCCCGGATACACCCGTGATCGACAAGCTGGACTTCCTGCTCGCGCTCGCCCGCGAGCAGCATTTCGGCCATGCGGCCGAAGCCTGCGGCGTGACCCAGCAGACCCTGTCGGCCGGGGTGAAGCAATTGGAGAACCGCTTCGGGGTCCAGCTCGTGCTGCGGGGTTCGCGCTTCCAGGGCTTCACGCCCGAGGGCGAGCGCGTGCTCGACTGGGCGCGCCGCATCGTGGCCGATGCGCGGGCCATGCACGAGGACGTGTCAGCATTGCGGAAGGGCCTGACGGGGCATCTGCGCATCGCCGCGATCCCCACCGCGCTCCCCATGGTGGCGACCCTCACGACGCCATACCGCGCCCGGCATCCGGGGGTGCGGCTCACGGTGGAGTCGACCACCTCGCACGACATCTTCTCGCTGATCGAGAACCTAGAGGCTGATGCCGGCCTGACCTACCTCGACAACGAGCCGCTCGGGCGCGTCATCGCCGTGCCGCTCTACCGCGAGCGCTACACCCTGCTCACGGCAGCCGGTGGCCCCTATGACGATCGCGCCTCGGTGACCTGGGCGGAGGTCGGGCGCATCCCGCTCTGCCTGCTGACGCCCAACATGCAGAACCGGCGGATCATCGACCAGCAGATCCGCGCGGCCGGCGGCGAGCCCGCCGCAACCCTCGAATCGAACTCGATGATCGTGCTGATGACCCATGTGCGCACCCTGCGCTGGGCAAGCGTGATGCCAGCGATCCTCGTGGATACCTTGGGGCCCATGGACGGCGTGCGCGCGATCCCGATCACGGCGCCCAACCTGGAGCATACGATCGGCCTCGTGGCGGCGCGACGCGAACCCTCGACGCCGATGATCACCGCTCTCGTCGGCATCGCCCGCAGTCTCGTCAGGACACTCGACGAGGGCCTCGACGGCATCCGGCCTGATCAGGGCCTGTAGGCTGGCGGCGACCCGGCGATGCGCATTCTGGCCCGACAGCGAGGGCCGAAGCGGCGCCTCGACAGTGCGTTCGCGGACCATGCGGATCCAGGGCCGATGCCTCCAGCCGGAGACCAGAAGCGGAGCCCAGCATCCGGTTCCGGAACCGGATCCTGCTTGACCTTTTGTGCCGGATCGGGCATTCACCCGCCCGTATTCGGCCGGGCCTGCCCGGCCCTTTTCGTTCTTGCGTTTCGCTCACGCGGAATGCCGCGAGATTCTGGAGCGCCGCAACATGGCCAAGGCCGTCACCGTCAAGATCAAGCTCATCTCCACTGCCGACACGGGCTACTTCTACGTTACCAAGAAGAACTCCCGTACGCAGACCGAGAAGCTCAGCATGCGCAAGTACGATCCCGTCGCGCGCAAGCACGTCGAGTTCAAGGAAGCCAAGATCAAGTAAGCTGTCGCCCGGCTATCACCGGCGTCATGACGAGGCCGTCCCCGTGAGGGGGCGGCCTTTTTTGTTGTTCGATTTTGCCGCTGCATCAGAGCGGACGGACACCGCGCATCTGTTGCAGTTCGTAGACGGCAAACCCGAGCGGCGGCACGATCAGGAGCAAGGCGAAGACGAGACCCATGGCTGCGTGACCTCCGTGGCGACGGGGATCAATGCGCGAGCCATCTCCAGGGTTCTACGCAAAGGAGCCGCCCCTATCCCGAGGCGGCTCCTGCGTTCCGGCGAAAGCGGCGGGCGCCGCGTCAGCCGCGCTGGGTGATCGGTACGTAGTCGCGCCGGTCGGAGCCGATATAGAGCTGGCGCGGGCGGCCAATCTTCTGCGAGGGATCCTCGATCATCTCCGCCCACTGCGCGATCCAGCCGACCGTGCGGGCCAGTGCGAACAGCACCGTGAACATGTCAGTCGGGAAGCCCATCGCCTTGAGGGTGATGCCCGAGTAGAAGTCGATGTTCGGGTAGAGCTTCTTCTCGATGAAGTACTCGTCCTTGAGAGCAATCTCCTCGAGCTTCACCGCGACCTCAAGCAGCGGGTCGTCCTGCTTGCCGAGCTCCTTCAGCACCTCATGGGTGGTGGTCTGCATGATGCGCGCGCGCGGGTCGTAGTTCTTGTAGACCCGGTGGCCGAAGCCCATCAGGCGGAAGGGATCACTCTTGTCCTTCGCCTTGGCAACGTAGGCGTCGACGCGGTCGGGCGTACCGATCTCCATCAGCATCTTCAGCGCTGCCTCGTTGGCGCCGCCATGGGCGGGCCCCCACAGGCAGGCGATGCCGGCCGCGATGCAGGCGAAGGGATTGGCACCAGACGAGCCGGCCAGACGGACCGTCGAGGTCGAGGCGTTCTGCTCGTGATCTGCATGTAGAATAAATATCTTGTCAAGCGCTCGGGAGAAGACCGGATTGATCTGGTACTCCTCGCACGGCACCGCGAAGCACATTCGCAGAAAGTTCGAGGTGTAGTCGAGCTCATTCTTCGGATATACGAAGGGCTGGCCGATCGAGTACTTGTAGGCCATCGCCGCCAGCGTGGGCATCTTGGCGATCATGCGGATCGAGGCGATCATCCGCTGCTGCTCGTCCGAGATGTCCGTGGAATCATGGTAGAAGGCCGAGAGCGCGCCGACGCAGGCCACCATCACCGCCATCGGATGGGCGTCGCGGCGGAAGCCCTGAAAGAAGCGGTTCATCTGGTCGTGCACCATGGTGTGGCGCGTGACCCGGTAGTCGAAATCCGCCTTCTGTGCCGCGGTCGGCAGCTCGCCGAACAGCATCAGGTAGCAGGTCTCGAGGAAATCGCCCTTCTCGGCGAGCTGCTCGATCGGGTAGCCGCGATAGAGCAGCACGCCCTCGTCACCATCGATATAGGTGATCTTCGACTCGCACGAGGCGGTCGAGGTGAAGCCCGGGTCGAAGGTGAAGGCGCCGGTCTGGGCATAGAGCTTGCCGATGTCGACGACGTCCGGACCGATGGTTCCCTTCTTGATCGGAAGCTCGACCTGCTTCCCGTCCACGGTGATGGTGCTGGTTCCGCTCATGGGACGTGGACCTTTCCTGGCAACGGATGCGGTGCCGGCCTTGCGCCGCGTCATCCGGCGGCCGGGGCCCCGAGCCCCGCATTTATGCTGCAGGTGCTCACAGGACCACCGGGTTAGCGGATCGACGGTGCGCCTTCAACGGGGCGCCCCCCGGCCACCCCTATCGCCGAAGCGAAACCCAGGCCACGATGTCAGGGCTGCGTCAGCTTCGTGCGGCCTGATCACGCAGCCGCGCGAGGCTCTCGTTGCGCCCGAGTACGGCCAGCACGTCGAAGAGCGGCGGAGAGGTCGTGCGGCCGGTGAGTGCAGCACGCAGCGGTTGCGCGACCTGTCCGAGCTTCACACCGCTGCTCTCGGCGAAGTGCCGAACCGCTGCCTCGGTCGCCGCAGCGTTCCATTCCGGCAGCGCCTCCAGCACGGGTAGCACCTCCGCGAGCCGCGCCCGGGCCTCCTCGCCCAGCAGGCCCTTCGCCTTCTCGTCCAGAGCGAGGGGACGGGCGGCGTAAAGGTAGTAGGCGCTGTCGAGGAGTTCGATCAGGGTCTTGGCTCGCTCCTTCAGCCCCGGCATCGCCGCGATGAATGTCTCGCGCAGCAACTCCGGGAGGGGCGCGGAGAGGCCGCGCGCAGCACCGATAGTCGGCAGCATCGCCTCGATTCCGGCCACTAGATCGGCATCGGCTGCGCCGCGGATATAGAGGCCGTTGAGGTTCTCAAGCTTGGCGAAGTCGAATCGCGCGGGCGAACGGCCAATCGCCTTCAGGTCGAAGGCCGACACCATCTCATCCGTGGAGAAGACCTCTTGGTCGCCATGGCTCCAGCCGAGGCGGACCAGATAGTTGCGCAGGGCGCTCGGCAGGTAGCCGAGGTCGCGATAGGCATCGACGCCGAGCGCGCCGTGGCGCTTCGACAGCTTGGCCCCGTCCGCCCCGTGGATGAGCGGGATATGGGCCATGGCCGGCACCTCCCAACCCAACGCGCGGTAGATCTGGGTCTGACGCGCGGCATTGGTGAGATGATCGTCGCCCCGGATGATCTGGGTGACGCCCATGTCGTGGTCGTCCACCACCACGGCCAGCATGTATGTCGGCGTGCCATCCGAGCGCAGCAGGACGAGGTCGTCGAGATCCCGGTTGGCCCAGGTTACGCGGCCCTGCACCGCATCCTCGACAACCGTCTCACCCTCGGTCGGGGCTCGCAAGCGAATCACGTAGGGCGCGCCGGCCGGCGCCTCGGCGGGATCCCGATCGCGCCAGCGCCCGTCATAGCGGGAGGGGCGCCCCTCGGCGCGGGCGCGCTCGCGCATCTCGGCGAGTTCCTCGGCCGTCGCGTAGCAGCGATAGGCGTTGCCTGAGGCCAGCAGGCTCTCGGCAACCTCGCGATGGCGCTCGGCGCGGGCGTACTGGAAGATCACCTCGCCGTCCCAGTCGAGACCGAGCCAGCGCATGCCCTCGATGATCGCGTCGATCGCCCCTTGCGTCGAACGCTCCCGGTCGGTGTCCTCGATGCGCAGCAGCATCCGCCCGCCATGGTGGCGCGCGTAGAGCCAGTTGAACAGCGCGGTGCGGGCACCTCCGATATGGAGGTAGCCCGTAGGCGAGGGCGCGAAGCGCGTGACGACGGGTGACGACATCGAACTCGGATAGCAGGTGCTGCGCGGGCGTCCAGCGGGGACGCATCGGCGTGCGGGCGGGAAGGATCGGTCGAGCCGAGCAGGCGGCTGTAGCATGGCCCTTCCGATGCGTTAAGAAAGCATCGGCGCCGCGCAGTTGTTCAGCGGCGACGAGCACAGGCACCAGCAATGGAGCGGATCGGCGCGGGTCGGACCGGGGGGAGCCTTGTGCTCGCCGCGGCCTCGCGTCCGCTGCGCTTCGCCGCGCCGGCCCTGCGAGACTGGTGCGGTGCTTGTCTCGTGCGGGAGGCCGCGCAGCGCCGGCTGTTCCCCTGGCTCGCAGTTGCCTACGGCGTCGGGATCCTTACTTTCTTCGCGCTCACGGACGGCGCGCCCGCGCTCTGGGCCCCGCTCGTCGCGGCTACGCTCTGCCTCGGCCCCCTACCCTGGCTCGGCGGCCGGCCCGTCGCCAGCGCGCTTCTGCTTGCCTTGGCCACGGCCTGGCTCGGCTTTGCGACCGCCGCCTGGCGCGTTTCACAGGTGGAAGCGCCCATCCTCACACGCATCACCGTCGCGACGCTGGCAGGCCTCATCGAATCGATCGAGGAGCGCGAAGAGGGTGCACGCCTTGTCGTGCTGGTCGGACACTTCGGCACGCTCCCGCCGGAGCGGATGCCGCGCCGGGTTCGCGTCTCCTACCGCAAGGCGCCGCCGCTCCGGCCGGGCGACTGGATCGAAGCTACCGCGCGCCTCTTGCCCCCGCCTGAGGCGGCGCGGCCTGGCGGCTACGATTTTGCCCGCGACGCGTGGTTTCGCGGGATCGGTGCGGTCGGATCCCTGGCGGGCCGCATCGCGGTGAAGCCCCCCGCCGAGGCGCCTCATCCGCTGACTCGCATCGCGGCGGAAGTCGACGCCGCCCGCAACACGCTCACCCGCCGTATCGCGGAGGCGACCGGCGGCCAAGCGGGTGCGGTCGCCGCCGCTCTGGTGACGGGCAAGCGGGGACTGATCGCGCCCATGACCAACGACACCCTGCGCGCGGCCGGGATCTACCATGTGGTCTCGATCTCCGGCCTGCACATGGTCCTGGCGGCAGGCGTCGTCTTCTGGTTGGTTCGGGCCGCTCTCGCCCTTGTTCCCCATCTTGCCCTGTTCTGGCCGATCAAGAAGATCGCCGCGGGCGCCGCGATGGCGGGCGTCACCGCCTATTGCATCTTCTCGGGCTGGGATGTCGCGGCTCAGCGCTCCCTCGTTATGACCCTGATCATGCTCGGCGCGATCATCGTCGACCGTCCAGCTCTCTCGATGCGCAATCTCGCGCTCGCCACCTTCGCCGCCCTCGCGCGCGAGCCCGAGGCCCTGCTCGGCCCGAGCTTCCAGATGTCGTTCGGGGCGGTCGCCGGGCTGATCGCCTGCGCGCGCTTCCTCGGCGGCGATCTGTTCCGCCGCGAGGGCGCCGGGCGGTTCGGGCAGATCCTCGCGGCGGCGCTCGCCACGGTGGTCGGTACGCTCGGCACGACGCTCGTCGCGCAGATCGCCACCGCCCCCTTCGCGACCTACCATTTCCAGACGCTGCAGCCGTTCGGGATCGTCGGCAATGCGCTGACCTTGCCTCTCGTCTCGCTGGTCGTGATGCCCTCCGCGGTGGCTGGCATCCTCGCCTATCCCTTCGCCCTCGACATGCCGGTCTGGTGGCTAATGGGGCAGGCCGTGCGGGGCATGCTCGCAATCTCGGCTTGGATCGAGGGGTTCGGTGGCGCGACGGTCGTGGTGCCGGCTTTCGCCCCGGCTGCCCTCCCCTGCCTCGCCGCCGCGCTCCTTCTCGCCACGCTGCCCATTTCCGGGCTGCGTTGGCTCTCTCTCGCGCCGGCCCTGGCCGGGCTCGCCCTCGCCGCGACGCCGGAGCGTCCCGACATCTACGTCGACCGTCAGGGCAGCGGGGCGGCCCTGCGCGGCGCCGACGGGCGGCTCTTCGCGCTCGGCAAGCCATCGGGCTTCGTGATGGAGCAGTGGCTCAAGGCGGATGGGGACGGACGCAAGCCCCAAGAGGCGGCGGGAGGTAGCGTTTGCGATCCGGTCGGCTGCGTCGGGCGCCTCGCCGATGGCCGCGCTGTAGCCTTCATCCGCGACCGCCGCGCCTTCGCGGAGGATTGCGCCCGGGCCGCGGTGGTCGTCTCAGGTCTCACGGCGCCGATGCATTGCAACGCCTTGGTCATCGACCGTGCTTATCTCGCACGGTACGGCGCCACAGCCCTTCGGGCGACACCGCAGGGCTTCGTCGCATCACACGTGCGTCGGACCGATCGTCCTGAACCACGCGGGTCCGACGGGTCTACGGATCGCCGCGCGACCGTGACGGACCCGCCCTCCACGGTGAGGCCATCCGATCCCCAGGATGAGCCTGCCGCCGACGATCCAGGGGATGATGCCCCTCAGTAGCGGCGGACGAGGCTGACGAGGCGCCCCTGGATCTGCACCCGGTCCGGACCCAGAACCCGCGTCTCGTAGGCTGGATTGGCCGCTTCCAGCGCGATCGAGGAACCGCGCTTGCGGAGCCGCTTCAGGGTCGCTTCCTCGTCGTCGATCAGGGCGACGATGATGTCGCCGGTATTGGCGGTATCTTGCTTGCGGATGACCACGAGGTCGCCGTCGAGGATGCCGGCCTCCACCATCGAGTCGCCGCGCACCTCCAGGGCGTAGTGCTCACCGCTCGCCAGGAAGTCGGGCGACAGGGTGATCGCGGAACTCTGGTTCTGAATCGCTGCGATCGGCGTACCGGCGGCGATCCGGCCCATGATCGGGATGGAGATGGCGCGGCCATGCTCGTCGGTGGCCTGCGCGGTCGGCCGTGCCGGTCCCTTCTTGCCGCCCTCGACCACGCTGGGGGTGAAGCGGCGCGCCTCGCCACCGGCCGGCGCGGCCGGCGCCGAGCCCAAGCTCTCGGGCAGGCGGATCACCTCGATCGCCCGCGCCCGGTTCGGCAGGCGGCGCAGGAAGCCACGCTCCTCAAGAGCGGTGATCAGGCGGTGGATGCCCGACTTCGACTTGAGGTCGAGGGCGTCCTTCATCTCATCGAAGGAGGGCGGCACGCCGCTCTCGCGCAGCCGCTGCTGGATGAAGCGCAGGAGATCCAGCTGTTTACGCGTCAGCATCGTGCGGCACTCGCATCCAGGAGAAGTCCGATTCGCGGCTTCTGAAAACAAACCACGAACACGTTAAACGTTCCACAAGTGTTCCGCAAGGGACCCTGGTGAGCGGAATGCTTCGTCAAACCCGCTCAGAGCAGGCGTCGGTCGAGGCGGATGATGCGGCAGGGCTCACCCGCCCTGGCGGCCGGAGCATGCGGCGGGCGGATCAGCAGGGCCTCGGAGCGGCCCAGCACCGCCAGCATGGAGGAATCCTGGCGCTGCTCCGGCACGGCCACCGGCAGGCGATCCGGGGCGGTGTCGAGTTGCGCGCGCATATAGTCCTCGCGCCCGTCATTGGCCTCGAGGTCGCGCCCGAGCAGGGCTGGCTCGCTGCGGTCGGCCCCCGCCTCGGGGTCGCCGAGCAGGGCCCGGATCGCCGGCACCACGAACAGGTAGCCGCAGACGATCGAGGAGACCGGGTTGCCGGGCAGGCCGATCACCAGCATCGGCCCGAGGCGCCCGTGCATCAGCGGCTTGCCGGGCCGCAGCGCGACGCGCCAGAAGCCGAGGTCCAGCCCGTCCCTGGCGAGTGTCCCCTGGACGAGGTCGTGGTCGCCCACCGAGGCCCCTCCGAGCGTCACCAGAAGGTCGGCCCGGGCCTCCTTCGCGTGGCGGAGGGCGTCTTCCAGCGCGACGGGGTCGTCCGCGGCGATGCCGAGGTCGATCGCCTCGCCGCCGGCCGCCTCGATGAGGGCGGAGAGCGCCAGCGCATTCGAGGCAACGATCTGGTCCCAGGCCGGGCTCTCACCCGGCGCGACCAATTCGTCACCGGTGGCGAGCACCGCGACACAGGGCCTGCGGCGTAGGGTCAGGAAGGGGCGGCCGGCAGCGGCAGCGAGGGCGATCCGGCGCGCATCGAGGCTTTCACCTGCGCGCAGCAGCATGTCGCCCTCCGCAAAGTCGAGGCCGGCGCGGCGCAGGAAGCGGCCGGCGGCGACCGGCTCCAGCACGCACACCGTCCCGTCCCCGGCCCGCGCGTTCTCCTGGATCAGGATGGCGTCGGCGCCCTCCGGCACCGGCGCGCCCGTGAAGATCCGGACCGCCTCGCCGGGCCCGATCGCCTCGCGGAACCCGTGGCCGGCGGCGCTGATGCCGATGAGCTTGAGCGTCGCTCCGGCCCGGTCCGCATCGGCGGCCCGCACCGCGTAGCCATCCATAGCGGAGGCCCGGAAGGGCGGCTGCGTGCGCGTCGCCGTAACATCTTCGGCGAGGGTACGTCCGGCGGCTCGGGCCAGGGGCACGGTCTCGGCTTCGACAGGCCCCGGCACCGAGGCCAGCACCCGCCGCAGCGCCTCCGCAACCGGGATCAGGCCGCTCACGCCCGCGCCTCGTCCGCGCGGTAGGCGCCGGAACGGCCGCCATCCTTGGCGATCAGGCGGATCCCCTCGATGCGCATGCCGCGGTCCACAGCCTTCACCATGTCGTAGACCGTGAGGCAGGCTACCGACACGGCGGTCAGCGCCTCCATCTCGACCCCGGTCGGTCCCTGCACCCGCACCTCGGCGGTCAGGCGCAGACCCGGCAAGGCATCGTCGAGGGCGCACTCCACCTTCACCTTCGAGAGGAGCAGGGGGTGGCAGAGGGGGATCAGTTCGTGGGTGCGCTTGGCCGCCATGATGCCAGCGAGCCGCGCCGTGCCAATGACGTCGCCCTTCTTGGCATCGCCTTCGCGGATCAGCGCGAGGGTCTCGGGCCGCATCGCCACGAAGCCCTCCGCCACCGCCGTGCGGTCGGTCGCGGGCTTCTCGGTGACGTCGACCATGTTGGCCGCGCCGCTCGCGTCGAGATGGGTCAGGCCCGTCATGGCGCGCCGCTCACGCCTTCGCCTTGCGGGCGGCCTTCTCGCCGAACAGGAGCGCGCGCGTCGCCGCAGTCACATCCGCCTGCCGCATCAAGCTCTCGCCGACGAGGACGGTCTCGAGCCCATGTGCGCGGAGGCGCTCCACGTCGTCATGTATGGAGATGCCGCTCTCGGCCACGGCGATGCGGTCCTTCGGGATCCCGGGTCCGAGCCGGATTGCCGTGTCGAAGGAGACGTCGAAGGTCTTGAGGTTGCGGTTGTTGACGCCGATCAGCGCCGTGCCGAGCGGGATGGCGCGGGCGAGCTCGGCCTCATCGTGCACCTCGGCCAGCACGTCCATGCCGAGGTCGTGCGCGGTCTCGACCAGGGCCTCCGCCTCGTCGTCGTCGAGGCAGGCCATGATCACAAGGATGCAGTCGGCTCCCCAGGCCCGGGCCTCGTAGACTTGGTAGGGCTCGAACAGGAAGTCCTTGCGCAGCACCGGCAAGGTGCAGGCCGCGCGCGCCTCGCCGAGATAGTCCGGCTTGCCCTGGAAGGAGGGCTCGTCGGTGAGCACCGAGAGGCAGGTGGCGCCTCCTTCTGCGTAGGCTGCGGCGAGGGTTGCCGGGTCGAAATCGGCCCGGATCAGGCCCTTGGAGGGCGATGCCTTCTTCACTTCGGCAATCAGGGCCGGGCGGCCGGCCGCGATCTGCGCGCGGATCGCGTCGGCGAAGCCGCGGGGCGGATCGGCCTCGGCCACGCGGGCCTCGAGCGTCGAGAGCGGCACGCGCAGCTTCGCCTCGGCGATCTCGCGGCGCTTGTAGGCCTCGATCCGGGCGAGCACGCTCGGGCGCTCGGCGCCGGCCCCGGCGTCCGGCACGGGCGCGGAGGGGGTGGCGGAGGACATCGGTGCTCCTATCCGTTCGAGACCGCGACGAGGCGGGCGAGCGTCGCGCGGGCCGCACCCGAATCGATCGCATCCTGCGCCCGCGCGACACCCTCGGCCAGGGTGCCGGCGGCGCCTGCGACGACGAGGGCCGCGCCTGCATTGAGAACCGCGATGTCGCGGTATGCGTTGCGTTCGCCCGCGAGAACCGCCTCGAGCGCCCGGGCATTGTGCTCGGGATCGCCCCCGCGCAGCTCCTCGAGGCTGCGCAGCGGCAGGCCCACCGCGCGCGGATCGATGGTGAAATGCGTGATCCGGCCCGCCTCGAGGGCGACGACGGCGGTGGGGCCGGTCACCGTGATCTCGTCGAGCCCGTCCGAGCCGTGCACGGTCCAGACCCGGCGGCTGCCGAGCTCGGCGAGGACCCGCGTCAGCGGCTCGGCCCAGCTCCCCTGCGAGACCCCGAAGAGCTGGCGCTCGACGCCGGCCGGGTTCGAGAGCGGCCCGAGCAGGTTGAAGATCGTGCGCACCGGCAATTCCGCGCGCACGGCGGCCACGTGGCGCATGGCGCCGTGATGGGCCTGGGCGAACATGAAGCAGAGGCCGGCCTCCGCGAGGCAGCGGCTGAGCGCCTCCGGGGGCAGGCCGAGCTTGACCCCGAGCGCGGCGAGCACATCCGCGGCGCCGGAGCGCGAGGTCGCGGCGCGGTTGCCGTGCTTGGCCACCGGCACCCCGCAGGCGGCCGTGAGGATCGCGGCGAGCGTCGAGACGTTGTAGCTGCCCGAATGGTCGCCGCCGGTGCCGACCACGTCGACGGCCTCCGCGCCGCCCGCGACCCGGACCATGCGCGCGCGCATGGCCTCGACGGCGCCGACGATCTCCTCGACGCTCTCGCCGCGGACCTTGAGGGCGACCAGGAAGGCGCCGGCCTGGACGGGCGTGACCTCGCCGGAGAGGAGATCCTCGAAGGCGGCGCGCGCCTCGGCGCGGTCGAGCGCCTGGCCGTTCGCGACCTTCGCCAGATAGGGCTTGAACGATTCCATGCGCGCGGGGTGAGCGAGACCGTGGGCGTCACGCGTGTGCGTGACGCAGGCGTCAATGCACGCCCGGCCCGCGCTTGTCACGCGCCGCGTTCCAGGCCGCGGCGATGTCGAGGAAATTGCGCAGGATCCGGCTGCCATGCTCCGAGAGGATGCTCTCGGGATGGAACTGCACGCCGTGCACGGGGAGCCGCGTGTGCTCCAGCCCCATGATCAGCCCGTCGGCCTCCGCCGTGACGGCGAGGCTGTCCGGGCAGCCGTCCCGCTCCACCACGAGCGAGTGGTAGCGGGTGGCGTCGAAGCTGTCGTTGAGGCCGCGGAACACGCCGCGCGCCGCGTGCCGGATGGTCGAGACCTTGCCGTGCATCGGGGTCGGCGCACGCACCACCGCGCCGCCGAAGGCCTGCCCGATCGTCTGCAGGCCGAGGCAGACGCCGAAGATCGGGATCTCGCCGCTCAGGGCCTTCACCGCATCGAGGCAGATCCCGGCCTCGTTCGGCGTGCAGGGGCCTGGCGACAGCACCAGGGCGTCCGGCGCCTTGGTGCGGATCTCGTCCACCGTGACCGCATCGTTGCGCACGACCTCGATCGACCCGCAGAGCGGGCCGATCAGGTGGACGAGATTCCAGGTGAAGGAATCGTAGTTGTCGATGACGAGGACGTTGGCCATGGCCGGCGGCTTTCCGGAAGATCCCTGCCGATGTGGACGTCTATCCGCCGATGGTCAACCGGAACCCGCGGACGCACCGGCTGCATCCGGCGGGCGGCCGCTACGCCTCGGCCGCGTGCACCCGCCGCAGGAAGGTCGTGACCGCGGCCTCGAGGCTCGCGGCGCCCTCGCTCACGCGCACCGCCCCGCTGCGGACCTCGCCCGCCCGCTCGGCATTCGAGGCGGCGGCGCCGCGCATGTCGGCGACGCTGTCGGACACCGTCCGCACCTCGGTCGCCGCCCGCGCGATGGCCGAGGCGATCTCCTGGCTGGCCTGCCCCTGCTGCTCGGCCGCGCCCGAGACCTCCGACGCGATCAGCCCCAGCTGCACCACGGTGCTCCGGATCGAGCCGATCGCCGCGGCGGTGCCGCCGGAGGCGGCGGCGATCGCCTCCACCTGGGCGACGATGCGGTCCGTGGCGAGCGCGGTCTGCCCGGCCAGAGCCTTGACCTCGGCGGCGACCACGGCGAAGCCGCGGCCCGCGGCGCCCGCCCGAGCCGACTCGATCGTGGCATTGAGGGCGAGCAGGCTGGTCTGGTCCGCCACGCTCCGGATCAGGGAGATCACGGTGCCGATCTCTGCCGCCGCCTTGGCGAGGGCCTGGACCGTCTCCTCCAGGCTGCGGGTATCGGACAGGGCCACATCCGAGATGGTGCGCGCCCGCTCGACCTGCTCGGCGATGGCCTGGGCCGAGCTCGACAGCTCCTCGGCCGCGCCCGCGATTCCGTTCACCAGCTCGGCCGACTGCCCGGAGGCGCCGGAGACGATCCCGGCGCGGCCCGCCATGTCCTGCGCCGTGCCGGTCAGGGCATCGGCGGCCGCCCGCATCGCGTCGGACGAGCCCGCGAGTTCGGCGACGGCGGCGCCGGTCTCGACCTCGAAGGCCTGGGTCGCCGCGGCGAGCCGCGCGGCCCGCGCCGCGTCCTCGGCCACCCGCGCCCGGGCCGACAGGTCGAGCCGCTCCTTCTCGATCAGGGCCGCCTGGAAGGCCGAGATGGTCCGCGCCATGGCGCCGACCTCGTCGCGGCGGGCCGTGAACGGCACGGCGCCGTCGAGCCGGCCCGCCGCCAGCGCCTGCATGGCCTGCCGCAGCCGGTTGAGGGGATCGCGGATCTGGGTGATCACGATCCACAGGGCCGCGACGAGGCCGAGCCCGATCGCCAGGGCCGGGCCGGCGATCAGCGCGAGGGTGGCGCGGTGCCGCGCCGCGGCCGTCGCCTGCCGCTGCGCGTCGAGGGTCGCCAGCACGCTGCGGCCGAGATCGTTGATCCGCGCCACCATCCGCTCGCGGTTGGCCACCGTCGCCTCGTCGGTGCCCTGGATCAGGGCCGCCTTCGGCGAGACCGTGAGGCCGAGCTCCGCCGTATCGGTCTGGTAGGCCACGAACTCCTTCACGGCGAGGTCGAGCCGGCGCGCCTCCGCGGGCGGAAGCTGGCTCTCCATCGCGGTGAGGAACGGCCCGCGCAGTCGCTCCACCTCGGCGAGCGCCGCCTGCAGGCCGGCGAGGCGCCCCCGCGCCTCCTCCGTGTCGGCGGCGGTGTAGAGGCCGGTGGCCTGCACCACCGCGTGCTCGATGGCGTGGGCGAGGCCGCTGGCCTGGAGGCCGGCATTCCACACGGCCTCGGTCCGCTCGGACCAGCGCTGGCGCTCGGCCGCCTCGTGGAGGGCGAAGCCCGAGATGCCGGCCGCGATGCCGCCGAGGAGGACGATCACGGCGATGAGCTTGAGGCTTAAGGAGATGCGCATGTCGCTGCTGCCGCATGCATTCGTGTGCGATGCAGCGAGCGGATAAGCCGCGTTCCTTGCGCGAACTTTAAATATAGTCACCTAAGCTTCAGAATAGCTCAGAAATATGCTTCCCTCACGCAACAACGCCAACTCTTCGACTTTCAGCCGTCGAAGAAGTATTTTCGATCAATCTTTCAACAAACCCGGCGTCACTGCCCCCGACGCGCCTGGGCCGCGAAGCGCACGGCCTCCTCCGCCGCCCGGAACAGGGCGCGCGCCTTGTTGACGCATTCCTGCTGCTCGGAGGCCGGGTTCGAATCGTAGACGATGCCGGCGCCCGCCTGGACGTGCATGCGCCCGTCCTTCACGATCGCGGTGCGCAGCACGATGCAGGTGTCCATCTCGCCGCGCGCGCCGAAATAGCCGATGCAGCCGCCATAGGGGCCGCGCTTCTCGCGCTCCAACTCGTCGATGATCTCCATCGCCCGCACCTTCGGCGCCCCGGAGACCGTGCCGGCGGGGAAGCCCGCGGAGAGCGCCGAGAGGGCGTCGTGGGCGGGATCGATCTCGCCCTCGACGTTCGAGACGATGTGCATCACCTGGCTGTAATATTCGAGGAAGAACGAGTCCGTGACGCGCACGCTGCCGATGCGGGAGACGCGGCCGACATCGTTGCGGCCGAGATCGAGCAGCATCAGGTGCTCGGAGCGCTCCTTCGGATCGGCGAGCAGTTCCTCGGCGAGCGCCCTGTCCTCGGCCGGCGTGGCACCGCGGCGGCGGGTGCCGGCGATCGGGCGGATCGTCACTGTGCCGTCGCGCAGGCGGACCAGGATCTCGGGGCTGGAGCAGACGATCTGGAATCCCTCGAAATCGAGGTAGCACAGGAAGGGCGCCGGGTTCGTCCGGCGCAGGGACCGGTAGAGCGCGAAGGCGGGAAGCGTGAAGGGCGCCTCGAAGCGCTGCGACAGCACCACCTGGAAGATGTCGCCCGCGACGATGTACTCCTTGGCCTTGGCCACCATCGCCGCGTAGGCGTCCGGCGGCGTGTTCGAGACGGGCTCGGGCTGGGCCACGTCGCCGAGGTCGATCCGCGCCTCGATCGGGAGCGGGCCCTCCAGCGCCTCCGCCACCCGGTCGAGCCGGGCGAGCGCGGCCTCGTAGGCGGCCCGGGCCGGGACGCCCTCGGCGGGCCGCACCGGGCAGACCACGGTGATGAGGTCGCGCACCGCGTCGAACACCACCATGGTGCGCGGGCGGATCATCACCGCGTCCGGCACGCCGAGCGGGTCCGGGTTCGGCGCGGGCAGACGCTCCATGGCCCGGACCATGTCGTAGCCGAGATAGCCGAACAGGCCGGCCGCCATCGGCGGCAGGTCCTCGCCCGTGTCGCCGATCGCGCTCTCGGCGATGAGCGCCCGCAGGCTCTCCAGCGGCGCCCGCGCATCCGGCTCGAACCGGGCGAGGTCCGGTCCGTGCGTGCGCTCGGCGCGGCCGTCGCGGCAGCGCCAGATCAGGTCGGGGTCGAGGCCGATCATCGAGTAGCGCCCGCGCACGGCGCCCCCCTCGACGGATTCGAGCAGGAAGGCCGGCCCGGCCTGGCAGGCCCTGAGCTTCAGGAAGGCCGCGACCGGGGTCTCGAGATCGGCCACCAGGGTGAGGCTGAGCAGCGTCGGCCGGCCGGCCTCGTAGGCCGCCCGGACGGCGGCGAAGTCGCTCGATTCGGGCATCAGTACTCGCCGCCGATCGCGCGGCGCAGAGCGGCCTGGTTGATGCTCACGCCCGCATTCTTCTGGACCTCGGCGATGTACTGGCCGAGCACGTCGTCGGCGAGCGCCGTGCGGAAGTTGCCCTCCACCGTCTTGTCGCTCGGGCTGCCCGGCACGTAGGCCGGCATGGTCGCGGCGGTGACCTTGAACACCACGCGGTTGTCGCCCGCGGGCGCGGAGCCGGCCTTGCCGACATTGGTGGCGAAGAGGCGCTCGACCACGTCGGTGGTCAGACCCTCCTTCGCCTGGTTGCGGGCGATGTCCTCGGTCTTCTGCACGTTGAGGCCGGCCGACTGGGCCACGGCCTCGATGTCCTCGCCCTTGTCGAGACGCCCGGCGAGCGCCTTGGACGTGTCCTGCAGGCGCTTGGCGATCTCGGCCGCGCGCCAGCCGGCGGCGACCGCGTCGCGGACCTGGTCGAGGGGCTTGTCGTGGGCGGCGTCGATCTTCGTCACGTCGTACCAGACATAGCCGCCGGCCTTGGTGCGCAGGGGCTCGTTGTCGCCGCCGATCTCGGCCCGGAACAGGGCCGGCAGCGTCGTGTCGGGCTCCGGGATGTCGGCGACCTTCGCGCCCGCGGCATCCTGTCCCTGGGCATCGACGGCCGGGACGGTGACGAGGGGCAGGTCGCGCTCCTTGGCGATCTCGGCGAGGGGCTTGGCGCTGGCGCGCTGGTCCTCGACCGCGTCGTGGATCGTGTCGACCTGCTCGCGGGCGCGGGCCTGCGCCACCTGCTTGCGGATCTCCGGCTCGACCTCGGAGAGCGGCTTGGTGGTGCCGGGCTCGATCGCGGTGACGTGCAGGAGCACGGTGCCGAAGCGGCCCTTCACCGGCGCGCTGACGCCGCCCGACGCCAGGCCGAAGGCGGCCTCGGCCACGGCGGGATCGAACAATTCGGCCTTGGTCAGGGTGCCCAGCGTCAGGTCCTTGCCGTCGGTGCCGCGCTCGGTCGCGACCGCCTCGAAGGTCTTGGCGCCGGATTCGATCGCCTTGCGCGCCTCCTCGGCCGCGGCCGCGTCGGGGAAGACGATCTGCTGGATGGTGCGGCGCTCGGGCGTGCCGAACGTGCTCTTGCGCGCCTCGTAGAGCTTCTGGACCTCCTCGGCGCTGACGGCGTCGGGCTTGGCCAGGCGCTCGGGATCGAGGACGAGGAGGCTCGCGGCGCGGGTCTCCGGAGCGCGGAAGCCCGACTTGTTCGCCTCGTAATAGCCCTTGAGGTCGTCCTCGCTCGGGCTCGGGATGTCGCCCGCGACGGAGGGCGTCAGCACCATGTAGGACGCGGCGCGGCGCTCGGTGGCGTAGCGGTGCACCGCCTCGCGCATGGCCTGCGGCACGGCGAGGTCGGCGGTGACGGCCTCGGCGAGCTGGAGCCGGGCGATCACGGCGCGCTGCTCGCGCACGAACATCGGCTCGTTGAGGCCCGCCCGCTGCAAGGTCTGGTAGAACAGCGCCGGATCGAAGCGCCCTTCCGCGTTCTGGAAGCTCTTCTCGTCGTGGATCGCGCGGATCACCGCCGCGTCCGGCACGGCGAGGCCGAGGTCGCGCGTCTTCTGGTCGAGGGCGGCCTCGGTGACGAGCTGGGCCATCACCTGCCGCTCGATGCCGAGCGCCCGGGCCTGGTCCGGCGTCAGGTTGCGGCGGAACTGCGCCTGGAAGCGCTGAAGCTGGTTCTGGTAGGCGGTGCGCACGGATTCGGCGCTGATCGGCGTCTTGCCGACGGTGGCCACCGTGGTGCTGGCGCTGCCGCGGAAGAACTCCTCGACGCCGAAGATGCCCACGCCCGCGATGAGCAGGGTGAAGATGACCGTCAGCACGATCTTGCCGAGCCAGTGCTGGCTCGCGTCCCGGATGTTCTGAAGCATGCTCGCGTCCTCCCGCGCCCGTGGGCGGCGGGCCGTCCTCTTCGTTTGCGCCCGCGATAGACCATCCCGGGGCGGGGAGCAAAGGCGGCATCCCCGGGTCGGCCCGGTTGTCAGCCGGTTGCAGGCCGGCCGGTTTGCGCGCCCAAGCTCGCTCTGCTAGGCCCCGGGTCGCTTCAAGAGGCGCGTGGGGGTGATGGGTATGGCGAGCAGGCGGCGTCCTCTGGTTGCAGGCAACTGGAAGATGAATGGCACGCGCGCCTCTGTCGCGACGGTCGAGGCGATCCGGGACGGCCTGTCGCCCAAGCTCGTCGAGACGATCGACGTGCTGATCTGCCCGCCCGCGACGCTGATCGGCTCCTGCGTCGCCGCCACCTACGGCTCGGCCGTCGCCATCGGCGGCCAGAACCTGCACGCGCGCCCGAGCGGCGCCTTCACCGGCTCGATCTCCGCCGAGATGCTGGCCGATCTCGGCGCGAAATACGTGATCGTCGGCCATTCCGAGCGGCGCGCCTACCACCACGAGACCGATGACGGCGTGCATGCCAAGGCCCTCGGCGCCCGCCGCGCGGGCCTGTGCGGCATCATCTGCGTCGGCGAGACCCTGGAGGAGCGCGAGCAGGGCCGGGCGCTCAGCATCGTGCGGGCGCAGCTCGCGATCGGCACCCCGAAGGGCGCGACCGCCGCGGACACGGTGATCGCCTACGAGCCGGTCTGGGCGATCGGCTCGGGCCGCACCCCGACCCCGGCCGAGATCGCCGAGGTGCACGCCTCCTTGCGCGAGATGCTGGACAAGCTCGTCGGCGACGAGGCGCAGAAGATCCGCATCCTCTACGGCGGCTCGGTGAAGCCCTCGAACGCCCGCGAGCTGCTCTCCGTCGAGAACGTCGACGGCGCCCTGGTCGGCGGCGCGAGCCTCGTCGCCGAGGACTTCCTGGGGATCTGCAACGCCTACGCCTGAGGGCGCGCGGATCCGACAGGCCGGCCGCCATCCGGTTGGCGTGGGGCCGCTTCTGGTGTAAGGGCCCCGGCAAGATTCGTGGCCCGGGCCGTCTCACGGCCGCCGGGCCACCCTGCGCGCGCTCCTCAGCTCCTGCGAAGGATCGGCCCGCGCCGTGGCCTTTTTCGGAACACCGATGCAGACCGTCCTGATCGTCGTCCACCTCATCATCGTGCTCGCGCTGATCGGCGTGGTGCTGCTGCAGCGCTCCGAGGGCGGCCTCGGGCTCGGCGGCGGCGGCAGCGGCGGCGTCTCCGGCTTCATGACCGGCCGCGGCCAGGCCAACGCCCTGACCCGCGCCACCGCGATCCTGGCCGCCCTGTTCTTCGTCACCAGCATGACGCTGGCCGTGATGTCGCACCGCTCGGCCGGGCCGCGCTCGATCCTGGAGGGCGCCGGCGGCGCGAATCAGCCCGCCCGCCAGCAGCCGGGCGGGGCCGACAACCTGCTCGACAGCCTGCGCCAGCAGCAGAACCAGCAGGGCCAGGCCGCGCCCCAGGCCACGCCGCAGACCCCTGCGCCCGCCGCGCCGCAGGCGCCCGCTCCGGCCCAGCCGGCCGAACCCCAGGCGCCGCAGTCGCGCTGACCGACGGGCGCCGGCCCGGCGCCCGGAGCACACGTCCGACCCATGCCGCCGACGCGGCCCGGACCTGCCCCGCACGATCACAGAAATCGTGCGGCGCAGGGCTCGTGCCGTTTGGCAAACCCCCCTGCTTTCTTTATGGACCGAGGCCCATGACGCGGTACGTCTTCATCACCGGCGGCGTGGTTTCCTCCCTCGGCAAGGGCCTCGCCTCCGCCGCCCTCGCGGCGCTCCTCCAGGCACGCGGCTATCGCGTCCGCCTGCGCAAGCTCGACCCCTATCTGAACGTCGATCCGGGCACGATGAGCCCGACGCAGCACGGCGAGGTCTTCGTCACCGACGACGGCGCCGAGACCGACCTCGACCTCGGCCATTACGAGCGCTTCACCGGCCTGCCGGCGAGCCGGGCCGACAACATCACCACCGGCCGGATCTACCAGGACATCATCGCCAAGGAGCGGCGCGGCGACTATCTCGGCGCGACCATCCAGGTGATCCCGCACGTCACCAACGCCATCAAGGCCTTCGTGCTCGACGGCAACGAGCCCTACGACTTCGTGCTGGTCGAGATCGGCGGCACGGTGGGCGACATCGAGGGCCTGCCCTTCTTCGAGGCGATCCGCCAGCTCGGCCAGGAGCTGCCGCGCGGCGCCACCGCCTTCCTGCACCTGACGCTCCTGCCCTACATCCCCTCCGCGGGCGAGCTGAAGACCAAGCCGACGCAGCACTCGGTGAAGGAGCTGCGCTCGATCGGCATCCAGCCCGACATCCTGCTCTGCCGCTGCGACCGGCCGATCCCCGCCGACGAGCGGCGCAAGCTCGGCCTGTTCTGCAACGTGCGCGAGACCGCGGTGATCGAGGCGCGCGACGTCGCCTCGATCTACGACGTGCCGCTCTCCTACCGCGAGGCGGGTCTCGACCGCGAGATCCTCGCCCATTTCGGCCTGGAGGCCGGGGGCGAGCCGGATCTCGCGCGCTGGCGCCGGATCTCGGAGCGGGTCCGCAACCCCGAGGGCGAGGTCTCTATCGCCATCGTCGGCAAGTACACGGGCCTGAAGGACGCCTACAAGTCGCTCACCGAGGCGCTCACCCATGGCGGCATCGCCCATCGCTGCCGGGTGAATCTCGAATGGATCGAGGCAGAGGTGTTCGAGCGCGAGGACCCCGCCCCCTTCCTCGAGGGCATCAACGGCATCCTGGTGCCCGGCGGCTTCGGCCAGCGCGGCGCGGAAGGAAAGATCCGCGCGGCGCGCTACGCCCGCGAGCGCAGGATCCCCTATTTCGGCATCTGCTTCGGCATGCAGATGGCGGTGATCGAGGCGGCGCGCGCGCTGGCCGGCATCCGCGAGGCCAACTCCACCGAGTTTGGCGAGACCGCGGAGCCGGTGGTCGGCCTGCTCACCGAGTGGCTGAAGGGCAACGAGCTGGAGAAGCGCGCCGCGGCGGGCAACCTCGGCGGCACCATGCGGCTCGGCGCCTATCAGGCGCGCCTGCAGGCGGACACCAAGATCGCGCAGATCTACGGCGGCACGGAGATCTCCGAGCGCCATCGCCACCGCTACGAGGTCAACATGGCCTATCGCGAGCGCCTGGAGGCGGCGGGCCTGCGCTTCTCCGGCACCTCGCCGGACGGCCTCCTGCCGGAGACCGTGGAGCATGTGGGCCACCCGTGGTTCATCGGCGTGCAGTACCATCCGGAGCTGAAGTCGCGCCCCTTCGAGCCGCACCCGCTCTTCGAGAGCTTCATCGGCGCGGCCATCGAGCAGAGCCGCCTGGTCTGAGGAGGGAGAGCCCGTGGCCTCGATCTCCGGGCTTCCCGCCTTCCTCGCCTACTACGCCACGGCCCTCCTGCTCGTGGCCGCCTATCTCACCGTCTACCTGACGGCGACCGCCCATCACGAGATCGCCCTGATCCGGGCCGGCAACGACGCCGCGGCGATCGCCCTCGGCGCGGGCCTGATCGGCTACGCCCTGCCGCTCGTCGTCTCGATCTACAACGCGCAGTCGCTCCTCGACTGCGTCGTCTGGGGCCTCGTCGCCCTCGTGGTGCAGATGGCGATCTACTGGGCGATGCGCCTCGTCCTGCCCGACCTCTCCGGCCGCATCGAGCGGGGCGAGACGGCCGCGGCGATCCTGCTCGGCGCCGCCTCGCTGGCGGGCGGGCTCATCAACGCCGCCTCGATGACGTACTGATCCCCTCCCGGCCGATTCGGACCGGGACGGACGGACGCGCGACCGGGGGAACGCCGGATGGACGCAACGCAGGACACGGACGGCTCGCGGACGCGCTCGAAGCGCTCCCAGACCGTCTCCCTCGTCCTGATCGCGGGCGCGGGCGCCGCGGCGCTCGGCCTCGGCAGCCTCGATCCGAGCCAGCGCGAGGAGGACGTGCTCGTCTACGCGGACGCCGCCGCCTGCGCCGCCGAGGCCATCCGCCCGGCCGAGGAATGCCGCAGCGAATACGAGCAGGCCCGGGCCGCCTACCCGACCGCGGCGCCGCGCTACGCCAGCCTGACCGATTGCGAGGGGCATCACGGGCCGCTCCACTGCCGGCCGGGCAGCGAGGTGAGCGAGCAGGCCCGCGACCGCTTCCTGCCCCGCATGGCGGGCTACATGATCGGCCGGCGCGCCGCGCAGGGCCTCGCGCCGCAGCCGGTCTTCGACCACGCCCCGCGCCCCGGCCACGCCGCGGCGGCAGCGGGCCATGGCGGCTACTGCACCGGCGGCGGGGCCCGGATCGTCACCGGCAGCGGCGGGCGCGCCTCGGCCGCGCGCGTCCAGACGGCCTCGCTGCGCGGCACCTCCTTCGGCGGGTTCGGGCAGACCGGGCGCTCCTTCTCCGCCGCCTCGCACGGCACGGCGCACGGCAGCTCCGGGGGCGGCTGATGCGCCGCGTCGCGACCGGCGAGCGGCCGGACTGGCGCGCGACCGCGCAGAGCCACGGCTTCGTCTTCCACACCCTCGACGGCGCGCCCTACTGGGACGAGAGCCACGCCTACGCCTTCAGCCTCGCCGAGATCGAGGACGGCATCGAGGGCCCGAGCGGCGACCTGCACGCCCTCTGCCTCGCCTTCGCGGGTCACGCCGCGGAAGACGAGCGCATCCTCGCCCGGCTCGCGATCCCCGAGACGGCCTGGGACGCGATCCGCACCAGCTGGCGCCGGGGCGATCCGAGCCTCTACGGGCGGCTCGACCTCGCCTATGGCGGGACCGGCCCGGCCAAGCTCCTCGAATACAACGCGGACACGCCCACCGCCCTGTACGAGACCGGGGTGTTCCAGTGGCTCTGGCTGGAAGCGGGTTTGCGCGACGGGCGCCTGCCGCCGGGCGCCGACCAGTACAACGCCGTGCACGAGCGGCTGATCGCGCGGTTCCGGGCGGTCGCCGGCCCGGGCCTCCTCGCCTTCAGCGCGGATGCGCAGGCGCCCGAGGACCGCGGCACCGTGGCCTATCTCGAGGATTGCGCCGTGCAGGCCGGCTGCCGGACCGCCTTCGCGGATCTGCCCGATCTCGGCCTGCGGCCGGATGACAGCCTGTGCACCCGCACGGGCGAGCCAATCGGGACCCTGTTCAAGCTCTACCCCTGGGAATGGGCCTTCCGGGACGTCTTCGGCGGCGCGGTCGGCCGGTCGCCGACCCGCTTCCTGGAACCGCCCTGGAAGGCTCTGCTGTCGAACAAGGGGCTGCTCCCCTGCCTCTGGGCCCTGGAGCCCGGCCACCCGAACCTGCTGCCGGCCTATTTCGAGGACGACCCGCGAGCTGCCGCGCTCGGGACCAGCTACGCCCGCAAGCCGCTGTTCTCGCGCGAGGGCGCCAATGTCAGCCTCGTGCGGGACGGCGCGGTGCTGGTGGCGAGGGACGGCCCCTACGGCGCCGAGGGCTTCATCCGGCAGGCGCTGGCGGATCTCCCGGACTTCGCCGGGCGCCGGCCCCTGGTCGGCTCGTGGATCGTCGGCGATGCGCCGGTTGGCCTGTGCATGCGCGAGGCCTCAGGGCTCGTCACCGGCAACGACGCGCTCTTCGTGCCCCACTTTATCGAGCCGGGCTGACGTGACGCGGTGGCGGCGCGCCGCCGCTGGTCCTATCTCGGAAGCGCCGTGACCGAGATCCTGTTCTACCACATGCAGCGCCAGCCCCTCGAACGGGTGCTGCCCAACCTCGTCGAGCGCTCGCTGGAGCGCGGCTGGCAGGCCGCGATCCAGGCGGTGAGCGAGGAGCGCCTCCAGGCCCTCGACGACGGGCTCTGGAGCTATACGGACGAGAGCTTCCTGCCCCACGGCACCGACCGTGAGCCCGATGCCGGCTCCCAGCCGGTGGTGCTGACGCTCCGCGACCTCAACCCGAACGGGGCCTCGATCCGCTTCCTGGTGGAGGGGGCCGACCTGCCCCCCGACGCCGCCGACTACGCACGCATCTGCATCCTGTTCGACGGCACCGACCAGGACGCCCTGCTGCGCGCCCGCGAGCAGTGGCGCCAGGCCAAGGCGGCGGGCCACGCGGTCGCCTACTGGCAGCAGGACGAATCCGGCCGCTGGAACAAGAAGGCGTAAGCTTTTGAGACACGCATCCCGGCTCCATCCGCGCCTGCCCTTGACCCTCTGCGCCGAAGGAAGGCCCGCGGACCAGCGCGGACCGGAAGAAGGGACCAGCGGTGCCGGAGACGGCGCGGGTCCCCTCTCCCGTTCGGGAGAGGGACAGGGTGAGGGTCGAGAACGTTCAGGAATGAGCAGAACCGGAGCCGCTTCGCCGTCGCGACATCTCCGGACAATTCTCAACCCTCACCCCAACCCACGCCCGAACGGGAGAGGGGGCCTGTCGCGGGTCTGGCTGGTGCTCGCCGCCCTCCTCGTCGGCCTCGCGCCGCTGCACGCCCAGGAGGCCAATCGCCGCCCGCCCGAACGGGCCGCGGCGGAATCCCGCGAGGGCCGCAAGCTGCCGCCCGATTCGGTGACGCAGCAGAGCATCGCCCTACCGGATGGCCGGACCCTCGCCTTCACGGCGACCGCCGGCAGCCTGCCCCTCGTCGACGAATCCGGGAAGCTCCAGGCCGAGATCGCCTTCATCGCCTATACGCGGCCGGCGGAGGCCGGGTCCGAGCGCCCCGTCACCTTCGCGATCAATGGCGGGCCCGGCGCGGCCTCGGCCTACCTGAACATCGGCGCGATCGGGCCCTGGCGCCTGCCCGCGGACGGGCCGAGCATCAGCCCCTCGCAAGGGGTGGCCCTGGTGCCGAACGACGGCACCTGGCTCGACCTCACCGACCTCGTCTTCATCGACCCGGTCGGCACCGGCTACAGCCGCGCGGCGGAGGGGGACGGCAAGTCCTACTGGAACGTCGAGGCGGATGCCTCCGTCCTCTCCGCCGCGATCGCCCGCTACCTGCGCGTCAACGACCGGATGGGAGCGCCGAAATTCTTCGTCGGCGAGAGCTATGGCGGCTTCCGCGGCCCGCTGATCGCGGCGAAGCTCCAGGAGGAGATCGGCGTCGGGCTCTCGGGGCTGGTGCTGCTCTCCCCGGTCCTCGACTTCGCCTGGCTGCAGCAGCCGCGGGCGAATCCCTGGAGCCACGTGCTGCGCCTGCCCTCCTACGCGGCCTCCGCCCTGGAGCGGGCCGGCACGGCGCCGACCGCCGCGCTGATGCGGGACGCGGAGGGCTACGCCACCGGCGACTACCTCGCCGATCTCCTCAAGGGCCCGGGCGACGCGCAGGCGGTCGCGCGCCTGACCGACCGCGTGGCGGCGCTGACCGGGCTCGACGCGGCCGTGGTGAAGGCGCAGGCCGGGCGCCTGTCGATGGGCAGCCTGCAGCGCGAGATCGACCGCAAGGCCGGCCGCGTCGCGAGCGCCTACGACACCGCGGTGAGCGGCTGGGACCCCGACCCCGCCGCCCCGCATGGCGGCTTCGACGACCCCCTGCTCACCGCGCTGCAGGCCCCGCTGACGAGCGCGATGATCGACCTCTACGCCAAGCGCCTGAACTGGCGCGTGCCGAACCTGCGCTACGAGCTCCTGAACGGCGCCGTGAACCGGGCCTGGGGCTGGAATTCCGGCCGCTCGGCACCGGAGGCGCTGGGGCAGCTGCGCAGCGTGCTGGCGCTCGACGGCAACCTGCGGGTGCTGGTGGCGCACGGCTACACCGACCTCGTCACCCCCTACTTCGCCTCGAAGCTGCTGATCGCGCAGATGCCGTCCTACGGGACCGAGCCGCGCCTGAACCTCGCTGTCTATCCGGGCGGGCACATGTTCTATTCCCGGCCCGATTCGCGCGCCGCCTTCAAGCGCGACGCCGCCGCCCTGTTCGCGGCGGCGCTGAAGGCGCGGAACGCCGACCGGGCCTCCGAGCCGAAGGAGACGCGGTGACCCGGTTCCTGATCCTGCTGCTGCCGGCGCTGCTCGCCGGCTGCACCTCCGCCGAGCGGACGCCGCCGGCGCCGAGCGCGATCGCGCCGGTGCCGCCGAAGCCCCCGGCCCCGCCGCAGAGCTTCACCGGCCCGGTCCTCGGGCCCGACGGCGCCTGCACCGGTCCCGTCCCGGGCACGGCCGCCGCGATCGAGCCCGGCATCGGCGAGTGCGATCTGGTGCGCCTGAAGGGCCGGCCGCCCACCGACGTGCTCGTCGGCGAAGGCCGCGCCGGGCGCGAGGTCCAGGTCCTCTATGCCGAGCCCGGCGCGAAGGAGCTGTACTTCTTCGTCAACAATCGGCTCGACCGGGTGGTGAAGTCCTGAAAGCGCCCGCGCGCCGAAGGGGAGGCCGGTTCGGCGTGAGGGCGCCTCACGGCTCTGACCCTCAGCGCACCCGCCAGACCCTGAGCACGCCCGGCAGGCTCACCGGCTCGAGCCAGGGCACGGTCACCTCGCCGCGCGTGAGCCGGGTGGCGAAGGCGGTCTCGGCCTGTAGGTCGTCCCCCGGGCGGGCCGGGCAGGTCACGAGGTAGCGGATCCCGTGCGCCACCACCTGGCGCCGGAGATCCGCCTCGCGACCGCCGAGCCCCTCGATGGCGGCGGTCAGGCCGGGGATCGCGCGGTGATAGGGCGCGGCCACCACGGAATGCGGCGTGCGCAGCAGGATCGACGGCCCGATGAAGATCGGCGCCAGCACCGTGCCGGCCGGCAGGGCGGCCAGCGGCGCCACGGCGGCGTCGGAGTGGCAGGCGATCGCGCCGTCCGGATCGCGGCCATTCGCGGCCGTCGGGGTCAGGGCGCCGGCGAGCAGGGCGAGCACGGTCCAGGTCGAGCTGATCAGGCCGGCCCCCACCGCGACCGCGCCCCAGAGCCGGGGGCCCCGCAGGGCGGGCGCGGCGGTCAGGATGCGGTCGATCGCCGGGCCGGCCACCAGGGGCACGAACCCGACCGCGACGTAGATGCCGCGCAGCTGGACGAAGCCGAGCACCGCCCCCGGCCACAGGAACAGGGCGACGATCCGGAAGATCCGCCGCTCCGGCCCCCGGATCGCGGCCCAGGTCGCCGTGCCCGCCGCGAGGACGAGAACCGGATAGAAGGCCAGGATCTCCCACTGCCCGGCGGCCAGGAACTTCGGCACCGAGGCCATCTCGTTGACGGTGTAGAGCCAGTGCTCCCGCACCAGCGGCGTCATCCCCGGGAAGGGGCCGCGCAGGCAGGCCGGGAACAGGACGGCGAAGCCGCCGAGGAGGAGCGCGCCGCAGGCGGCGGCGAGTGCGAGGCGGGCGCGGGAGGCGGCGAGATGCCGGTCGGCGCAAGCGCAGATCAGGGCGCTGGCGAGGCCGCCGCCCGCGAGCCAGAGCCAGGGCGGCGAGAGCGCGTCGCAATAGGTCGTGCCCCAGAGGGCGGGCGCGGTCTGGCCGGCGAAGAGGGGAAAGGCCGCGAGGCCCAGGCCGAGGCCGAAGCCGAGGAAGCCCGGCAGCGCCGGCTGCCCGCGCAGGATCCACTCGCCCGCCAGGTACAGGCCGGCGAGCGCGATATAGGGCACCGCCTCCAGCCCGATCGCCAGCGAGGCCGCGGCGAGCGCTCCGCCGAGGAGCCCCGCCCGCAACCCGCCGCGGATCATGCAGAGGGCGAGCCCGACCATCGCGATGATCTGCAGGTTGTGATGGTCGACCCGGCCCGCCTGGAACTGGACGATGATGCCGAAGGCCTGCGTCGCCACGAACACGGCGAGCACGGCCGCGCGGGGGCCGAAGCTGCGGCGCACGCCGCGATGGACCATCAGGCAGAACAGGCCGAGCAGCAGGAGCGGCCACAGCACGGCCGCCAGGCCCTCGGCCAGGGGCCGGCCGACGAGCGGGCCGAGCAGCAGGATGAGACCGGCGATCGGCGCGTCCACGAGGCGCGACCAGTGGCTCTGCACGCCCTCGGGCGGCAGGAACCGGTACTGGACAGTGTCGTACCAGCCCTGCCCGGCGAGGAGGTCGCGCACGCCGACGAGGCGCATCGCGTCGTCGGTGTCGGGCACGCGCAGGTGGTCGATCGTGCCCCAGAGGTCGGCGGGCGCGTTCAGGGTGAGCACCGAGAACGCCACGAGGATCCAGAGCAGCGCCTGCGGATCGATCCGCATCGCCGGGGCCGCCTCGGCACCGATCCCCGTCGTCGCCATCTCGGATCCCGCTCCGTGCCGCCGCGGATGCGGGATCCGCGGTGCCGGGACGATGGCGCGTCCGGCTTAACGCCGGGTCAAGCGGGGCCCGGGACGGCGTTAATCGGCCGGCAGGCAGGGCCGATTACGGTCGCGGGCTCGCGGAGCCCCCGTCATGGTCCCCCCTTCCCTCTCGACGCGGCAGCGCCTCATCGTCGCGCTGGGCGCCCTGATCTCGCTGCTGGCCTGGCTGAGCATCAGGCCGTGGGACTTCAAGGCCTGGATGATCGGCGCCCCGTTCGGGCGCGACTTCGTCAATTTCTGGCTGGCACCGCGCCTGTTCCTGGCGGGCCAGGGCGCCGTCGTGGCCGATATCGCCGCCTATCGCGACGCGGTGATGGCCACCTTCGGCATCACCGACGACCCGAAGCTGCTCTTCGTCTACCCGCCGCACGCGCTGCTCTTCCTGGCGCCTTTCGCGCCGCTGCCCTTCCTGCCGGGCGTCCTGGCCTGGACGGCTCTGAACCTCGCCGCGCTCGCCGCCACGACGCGGCTCTGGCTCGGGACGGCGGCGCGGCCGGGCCTCGTCCTCGTGATCTGCACCGCGCCGCCGGCCGGGGCGATGGTACTCTACGGCCATTTCGGCGGCCTCATCGCGCTGGCCTCCACCCTCGCGGTGCTCGAGAGCCGGCGCCGGCCCTGGATCGCCGGGCTCTGCCTCGCCTGCCTCTCGGTGAAGCCGCAATTCGCCCTGGCGCTCGGGCTGATCCTGCTCGGCGCCGGCCGCTGGCGCTGGGTCCCGGCCGCCGCCCTCGGCACGGCGGCCCTGGTGGCGCTCTCGGCCTCGATCTTCGGGATCGAGGCCTGGGAGCGCTTCGTCGGCGTGACCATGCCGATCCAGAGCGCCTTCATCACCGAGTTCCAGGCACGCTGGATCGCCCATTCCGTGACGCCCTATTTCGGGGCGCGCTTCTGGGGCATGCCCGCCGCCGGGGCCTGGGCGCTCCAGGCCGCGACGACCCTCCTCGCCCTGGCCGCGGCGGTCGCCGTGCTGCGCCGGATGGGGCCCGAGGCCGGCCCCGGCCCGGAGGCTGCGCCGCGGATGGACCCGACGGCGCTCCTCGTCGTCCTGCTGGCGCCGATCGTGATGCAGCCCTATGCGAGCCATTACGAGCTCGCCATCGTCGCGCCGGGCCTGACCCTGCTGGCGCTCGGCCGACCCGTCGCCCCCCTCGCGCTCGCCGTGTGGCTGCTGGTCCCGCTCGCGCGGATCCTGATCACCTTCGACCATCCGATCCTGTGCGTGCTCGTTCCTGGCGCCCTGTTCGCCGCCGCATGGCGCCTGCTCGCCCCGGGCGCGCGCGTCGCCGCGGTCGAGGCCGGTTCGGCGCGCGCGCGTGTCGCCCCCCCATCGCGCGCCGTTCCCGCCCCGGCCCGTGGCCCCGCCGCCTGTTGAGGACAGATATGGCCCGACTTCTCGTCACCGGCGGCTCCGGCTTCCTCGGCGGCCTTCTCGTCGAGGATCTCCTCGCTCAGGGACACACCGTCACCAGCATCGATCTGCTGCCCGCCCCGTCGCGCCATCCCCGGCTGCAGGGTGTCGTCGGCGACATCCGCGACCGGGCGCTCCTCGACGGGATCCTGTCCGGCGGCTTCGAGGGCGTGTTCCACTGCGCGGCGCTGCTGGCCCACGGCTCCGTGTCGGAAGCCGAGATGTGGGCCTCGAACGTCGAGGGCACGCGCAGCCTCGCGGCGGCGACCGCCGCGGCGGGCGTGCCGAGCCTCGTCTCCATCTCCAGCAACTGTCTCTGGGGCCGCGGCTTCGACCGGCCCGTGCACGAGGACGATCCGCCGGAGCCCTGCGAACCCTACGGCCTGAGCAAGTGGGAGGGCGAGAAGATCCTGGCAGACCATTCCGACGCCTTCGCGGCGACGGTGATCCGCTCGCCCACCATCATCGAGGAGGGACGCCTCGGTCTCCTGGCGATCCTGTTCGAGTTCATCGCCGAGGGCCGGCGGGTCTGGATGGTCGGCGACGGCTCCCACCGCTACCAGTTCATCTATGCCCGCGATCTCATCGCCGCCATGCTGCTGGCTTGGCGGCAGCGCCGCGCGGGCATCTTCGGCATCGGCTCGGACCGGGTCGACACCATGCGCGAGACCTTCGCCCACGTGATCGCCGAGGCCGGCAGCACCTCGCGGATCGTCGGCCTGCCGAAGGGACCCGCCGTGCTCGCCATGCGCGCGGCGCACGGCCTCAAGCTCTCGCCGCTCGGGCCCTACCACTACCGCATGATCGCGGCCGACTTCACCTTCGACACAACCCGGATCAAGGCGGCGCTGGGCTGGCGTCCGACCCTGTCGAACAGCGAGATGCTGGCACGCGCCTACCGCTACTACGCCGCGAACCAGGCCGAGATCGCCGCGCGGCGCAACGTCTCGGCCCATCGCCGCGCGGCGGATATGGGCGTCATCCGCGCGCTCAAGTGGATCTCCTGACCAGAGGGCGGTTCACCGGCCAAGAGCATCTTCCGCGGACGTGGATGCCGGCTCCGCGAAAGAAAATGCGTCACCCGCAACGCGATAGAGCATGTTCCACGATCCAGGGATCATGGACAATGCTCCAAGGCCCCGGAACAGCGTTCGTTAACCCTTCCCTGCGATCCTCCCGCGCATTCGGGCGTCCCTCGTGGAACGGGCCGCTCCGCCGGAGCCGCGCATGAGTCATCACACCGAGACGCTGGTCATCGGCGCCGGGCCGGCGGGCCTCACGGCCGGATACCTGCTGTCGAAGCACGGCCGCTCCGTCACGGTGCTGGAGCGCGATCCCGTCCAGGTCGGCGGTATCTCGCGCACCGTCTCCCACAACGGCTACCTGTTCGATATCGGCGGGCACCGCTTCTTCTCGAAGTCGAAGGCGGTGGTCGATCTCTGGGACGAGATCCTGCCGGACGACTTCATCGAGCGCCCGCGCCTGTCGCGGATCTATTATCAGGGCAAGTACTACGCCTATCCGCTCAAGGCCTTCGAGGCGCTGCGGAACCTCGGGGTCATCCGCAGCACGGCCTGCGTGCTCTCCTATCTCTACGCCCGCGCCCGGCCGATCGAGCAGCCCAAAAGCTTCCACGACTGGGTGCGCAACCAGTTCGGCGAGCGCCTGTTCTCGATCTTCTTCAAGACCTACACCGAGAAGGTCTGGGGCATGTCCTGCGACGCGATCTCCGCGGACTGGGCGGCCCAGCGCATCAAGGGCCTCGACCTCGGCGCCGCCATCCGCGACGCGCTCGGCCGCTCCCTCGGCCTGAAGCCGAAGCAGAAGGCCGGCGAGCCGGTGATCAAGACGCTGATCGAATCCTTCCGCTATCCCCGCCGCGGCCCCGGCATGATGTGGGAGGCCGCCGCCGCCAAGATCGCCGCCCAGGGCGGACGGATCCTCCACGACCGGAGCGTGGACGGGCTGAGCTTCGACGCCGCCACCGGCATCTGGACGGTGAGCGTGCTCCTCGGCGACGGCAGCCGCGAGACCCACACCGCCCGCCACGTGGTCTCCTCCGCGCCGGTGCGCGAATTGGTGGATTCGATCCGGCCGCGCCCCTTGAGCACCTTCAACGCCCGCGCGCTGCAATACCGCGACTTCCTCACCGTGGCGCTCATCGCCAAGTCGGACCGGACGTTTCCCGACAACTGGATCTACATCCACGATCCGTCCGTGAAGGTCGGCCGCGTGCAGAACTTCCTGTCCTGGTCGCCCGAGATGGTGCCCGACGCCGGCCATACCTGCCTCGGGCTCGAATATTTCTGCTTCGAGGGCGACGGTCTCTGGTCGAGCTCGGATGCCGACCTCGTGGCGCTGGCCAAGGCCGAGATCGGCAAGATCGGCCTGATCGACCCCGCCGACGTGGTCGATGCCTGCGTGGTGCGCCAGCCCAAGGCCTATCCGGTCTACGACGAATCCTACGCCGACAACGTCGCCACCGTGCGGCTGGAGCTGGAGCGGGACTTCCCGACCCTGCACCTCGTCGGCCGCAACGGCATGCACAAGTACAACAACCAGGACCACGCCATGATGACGGCCATGCTGACCGTCGAGAACATCCTGGCCGGGCAGCGCCGCCACGATGTCTGGCGGGTCAACGAGGATGCCGAGTACACCGAGGCCGGCGTCTCGGGTGCCGAGGCCGCGCTCGGCAGCGAGCGCCTGGTGCCGCGCAAGGTGGCCTGAGCGAGAGCGGCGCGGGGCGCGGACAGCCGCGCCCGGCCGTCACCCGGTCGCCTTGCCCGCTTCTCTCTCGCGCGCAACACTTCCCGCAACGCCCGGTCACGGGGCGGCCATCGGGAAGGAACATCCATGCGATCGCAGATCCTCGCCGCGCTCCTCGGGAGCGTGGTCCTCGTCACCGGTGCCCTGGCCCAGGGCGCAGCCCCGGCCGAGACCAAGTCCAAGACGGACGACCTCGAGAAGCTCCAGGCCTTCAAGAGCACCGGCACCGCCCCGGCCCCCGAGATCCCGCAGACGGGCCGGCGCGCGGACGCGATCCGCAAGACGCTCGCCAAGATCAAGCTGCCCGAGGGCTTCAAGATCGATCTCTACGCGGTGGTGCCCGATGCCCGCGCCATCGCGGTCGGCCCCAATGCGGGCGTGCTCTTCGTCGGCACCCGCAAGTCCAAGATCTACACGGTGACCGACCGCGACAAGGACCGCGTCGCCGACGAGGTGCGCGCCTTCGCGCCGGGCATCGACTTCAAGATCCCGAACGGCGTCTGCTTCTCGAAGGACGGCGTGCTCACCGTGGTCGAGCAGAACCGGGTGCTGGCCTTCCCGGCGGCCGAGTTCTTCTACGAGAACCCGGACGTCGCCGCCGGCATCGTGGTCAAGCAGGGTGAGCTGATCCCGCCTGGCGAGGAGAGCTACAACCACACCGCCCGGGTCTGCCGGGTGGGGCCGGACGGCAAGACCTACATCGCCCTCGGCCAGCCCTACAACGTGCCGCCCGCGGACAAGCTCGACCTCTATGCGAAGACCGGCATCGGCGGGATCATCCGCCTCGACGCGGACGGCAAGAACCGCGAGGTCTTCGCCACCGGCATCCGCAACTCGGTCGGGATCGATTTCGCCGCCGACAAGTCGCTCTGGTTCACCGACAACCAAGTCGACGGCATGGGCGACGACACGCCGCCGGGCGAATTGAACCGCGCGACCAAGGCCGGCGAGAATTTCGGCTTCCCCTGGTACGGCGGCGGCAGCGTCCGCACCACCGAGTACAAGGACCAGACCCCGCCCGCCGGCACGGTCGCCCCGCTGGCGGAGCTGCCGCCGCACGCGGCCGATCTCGGCCTGATCGTCTATAACGGCAAGCAGTTCCCCAAGACCTATCGCGGCGGCCTGTTCATCGCCGAGCACGGCTCGTGGAACCGCTCCGAGCCGGTCGGCGCGCGGATCATGTTCGCGAGCCTCGGCGCGGACGGCAAGGTCGCCGCGGTGAAGCCCTTCGCGGAGGGCTGGCTGACCAAGGACGGCGAGTATCTCGGCCGCCCCGTGGATGTGGCGATGCTGCTCGACGGCTCGCTCCTCGTCTCCGACGACACGGCGGGCGCGATCTACCGCATCTCCTACGAGGGCGACGCCCAATGAGGGGACGCGGCGGCGTCGCGGTCGCCCTGGCGGCCGCATCCCTCCTCGCGGGCCTGCCCGCGCGGGCCGGCGGGGACGCGGCGGCCGGGCGCAAGCGCGCGGCCGCCTGCCAGACCTGCCACGGCCTCGACGGGCTCTCGAAGATGCCGGAGGCACCGAACCTCGCCGGTCAGGTCGAGCCCTATCTCGTCAAGGCCCTCAAGGAGTACCGCGACGGCACGCGCAGCAACCCGATCATGAACGTCGTCGCCAAGGAGCTCGGCGACACCGATATCGACAACCTCGCGGCCTATTACGGCGGCCTGCAGATCGAGGTGATCCCGCCCGGCTGATCACGCAGCGGGACGGGGCTGACCGCCGTCCCGCAGCAGCGACAGGAAGTTCGTCACGACCGGACTCGGCGGCGCCCGGTAGAGGGCGCTGACATCGGCGCGCGGCGCGGGCTCGTCGAGGGGCCGGTAGGCGACGCCGGGATGGGGCAGGCGGCCGACCTGCTCGGGCACCAGCGCGACGCCGAGCCCGGCGGAGACCAGGCTCATCAGGGCCTGCGCCTCCACCACCTCGTGCGAGAGCTGCGGCACGAAGCCCTGCGCGAGGCAGGCCTCCCAGAGCAGGTTCGCGAAGCGGGAATCGGCGCGCCGCAGCGAGAGGTAGCGCTCGCCCGCGAGGTCCGTAAGCGACAGGCTCGCCTGGGCCGCGCGCGGATGGTCCTCCGGCAGCGCCACGCCGACCCGCTCGGGCCAGGCCGGCACCACGGTGAGGTCCGGATCCTCCGGCGGGCTGCGCAGGAAGCTGAGATCCGTCCGCCCCGCCCGCAAGGCCGCCTGCTGCGCCTCCGGCGAGGCCTGATGCAGACGGATCTCGACCTCCGGGTAGCGGGCCTCGAACACGCGGATCAGGCGCCCGAGCGGCCCGTTGAGGACCGAGCCGGTCAGGCCGATGGTCAGGATCCCCGTCCGGCCCTCGCCCACGGCGCGGGCGGCCTCGCTGGCTTGGCCGACCTGGGCCAGGATCGCCCGCGCGTGGCCGAGGAAGACCTGCCCCGCCTCGGTGAGCGCGACCCGCCGGCTGGTGCGCCGGAACAGCTCCGTGCGCAGCTCCGTCTCGAGGTCGCGGATCTGCTGGCTCAGCGGCGGCTGCGAGACGCCGAGATCCTCCGCCGCCGCGGTGAAGCTCAGCCGCTCGGCGACGGCCACGAAGTAGCGGAGATGCCGGAGTTCCATGGCCTACCGCTATCATGTCGCCGGGCGTCTTGATTCGAACGAACAAAATATTGGACGTACGAATTCGTGAGGCGCACCCTTCCTGCGAAGGTCCTGCACCCCCGTCGCTGACAGCCGGCCCCATGCCGCGGGAGCGGGGGCGGCGACCCGGGAGGGAGCGATGCCAGGATTCCTCAGATCGCTGTTCGGCCAGGTGGTGCTCGCGCTCGCGGCGGGCGTCGTCCTCGGGATCGTGTGGCCCGAATTCGCCGTGGCGCTGAAGCCGCTCGGCGACGGCTTCATCAAGCTCATCAAGATGGCGATCGCGCCCCTGGTCTTCGGCGTGGTGGTGCACGGCATCGTCGGGGCCGGCGACCTGCGCAAGGTCGGCCGCGTCGGGCTCAAGGCGCTGATCTACTTCGAGGTGGTGACCACCATCGCCCTCGTGCTCGGCATCGTGCTGGCCTACCTGTTCGCGCCGGGCCACGGCATGAACGTCGACACGGCGAGCCTCGATGCCAAGGCGCTCAGCCCCTACACCGACCGCGTCGGGCAGGTGACCGGCACGGTCGACTTCCTGATGAAGCTGATCCCGACCACGGTGGTGGACGCCTTCGCCAAGGGCGACATCCTGCAGGTGCTCCTGATCGCCATCCTGTTCGGCTCCGGCCTCGCACTGCTGGGCGAGCCGGGACGGCCGCTCGCCGAGAGCATCGAGCGCATCACCAACGTCCTGTTCAAGGTGATCGGCTTCATCGTGCGCCTCGCGCCGCTGGGCGTGCTCGGCGCGGTCGCCTTCACGGTGGGCAAGTACGGCGTCGGCTCGCTCAAGCAGCTCGGCCTGCTGGTGGGGCTGTTCTACGCGGGCGTCGCCTTCTTCGTCTTCGTGGTGCTCGGCGCCATCATGCGGGCGGCGGGGTTCAGCATCCTGAAGCTGCTGGCCTACCTGCGCGAGGAGCTGACGGTGGTGGCCGGCACCGCCTCGTCCGACAGCGTGCTGCCCCAGGTGATGCGCAAGCTGGAGCGGCTCGGCATCAAGGATTCGACCGTCGGCCTCGTGATCCCGACCGGCTACTCCTTCAACCTCGACGCCTTCTCGCTCTACCTGACGCTGGCCACCGTGTTCATCGCGCAGGCGACAAACACGCCGCTCTCCTTCGGCCACCTGCTCCTGATCCTCGGCATCGCGCTCCTGACCTCGAAGGGCGCGCACGGCATCCCGGGCTCGGCGATCGTGGTGCTGGCCGCGACCCTCTCGGCGGTGCCGGACATCCCGGTGATCGGCCTCGTCCTCGTCCTGTCGGTGGACTGGTTCGTCGGCATCGCCCGGGCGCTCGGCAACCTGATCGGCAATTGCGTGGCCACCGTGGTGATCGCCGCCTGGGAGGGCGACATCGACCGGGCGCAGGCGCACCGCGTCCTCGACGGCGAGGTCGCCCTCGACACCGAGGCGGCGCTGACCGTACCCGCGGCCGAGGCCCGCCCCGCCCGATGACGCCGCAATCCCGGGTTCCCAAAGGGATCATCCCTTTGGTGGGGTGCAGGGGCAAAGCCCTTGCGAATATCCACGGGCTCCGCCCGGACCCGCAAGAGGGATGATCCCTCTCGACACCCGGAACGCGCCGATGCACGAAGGTCCCGAGATGAGCGCTTCGCCCTACAACCCGCCCTGCGGGGGCCTGCCGCCCCAGACCGCCCTGATGACCGGCCGGGCCGTGTTCACCGAGGCCTACGCGGTCATCCCGAAGGGCGTGATGAGCGACATCGTCACCAGCGTCCTGCCCTTCTGGGAGAAGACCCGCGCCTGGATGCTGTCGCGGCCGCTGTCCGGCTTCTCCGAGACCTTCGCGCAGTACCTGATGGAGGTCGCCCCTGGCGGCGGCAGCGCGCGGCCGGAGCCCGATCCGGAGGCCGAGGGCGTGCTCTTCGTGGTGGAGGGCACTCCAAGCCTCACCCTGGACGGGCGCGAGAGCGCCCTGCGCCCCGGCGCCTATGCCTATCTCGCCCCCGGCGCCACGTGGTCGCTCCGCAACGCGGGCGCGGAGCCGGCCCGCTTCCACTGGATCCGCAAGGCCTACGAGCGGGTGCCGGGCGTCGACGCGCCCGAGTCCTTCCTGGCCCACGAATCCGAGATCGAGCCGGCGCCGATGCCGGGCACGGACGGGGCCTGGGCCACCACCCGCTTCGTCGCCTCGGACGACGTGCGCCACGACATGCACGTCAACCTCGTCACCTTCCGGCCCGGCGCCTCGATCCCCTTCGAGGAGACCCATGTGATGGAGCACGGCCTGTTCGTGCTGGAGGGCAAGGCGGTCTACAAGCTCAACCGCGACTGGGTCGAGGTCGAGGCCGGCGACTTCATGTGGCTGCGCGCCTTCTGCCCGCAGGCCTGCTACGCGGGCGGCCCCGGGCCGTTCCGCTACCTGCTCTACAAGGACGTGAACCGCCACGCCGCGCTGAAGCCCCGCGGGGGCGCCCGGTGAGCGGCCGCAGCGTCACCGCGCAGGCCCTGACGCGGGAGGCCTTCGCGCCCTTCGGGACCGTCATCGACAAGGACGGCGCCGCCCCCCGCCCGATGAATGCCGGCAAGGCCCGCCGCTTCCACGACCTCGCGCGGATCGACGTCGCGGGCGAGGGCGCGCAGGTGGTGATCGGCCTCGTGGAGGCCGAGCCCTATCCGGTGCCGCTGGCCTTGAGCCTGGTCGAGCGCCATCCGCTGGGCGCGCAGGCCTTCCTGCCGCTCGACGACGCGCCCTTCCTCGTCGTGGTCTGCCCGGACGAGGGCGGCCGCCCCGGGCGTCCGCAGGCCTTCGTCACGGCCCCGGGCCAGGGCGTCGCCTACGCCATGAACACCTGGCACGGCGTGCTGACCCCGTTCGGGGCGCCCCAGGCCTTCGCCGTGGTGGACCGGGGCGGCCCAGGCGTGAACCTCGAAGAGTACGTCTTCGAGGAGCCCTGGACGATCCATCTGCCGGGATGATCCGGGAGTCGAGAGGGGTCACCCCTCTCGCGGGTCCGGGCAGAGCCCGGGAAAGCGCCGGGGCGCTGCCCCGGCACCCCGCCAAAGGGATGATCCCTTTGGAAACCCTGAACTCAGTCTCCGAGCTTGGCCACCAGCGCCTCGGAGAGGGCGAAGTTCACGTAGACGTTCTGCACGTCGTCCTGATCCTCGATCACCTCGACCAAACGGACGAGCTTCTCACCGGTCTCGTCATCGACATCGATCGTGTTCTGCGCCTTCCAGACGAGCCCGGTCCGCACGGGCTCGCCGAAGCGGGCCTCCAGCGCCTTGCCGACCTCGCCATAGGCGTCCTGCGCGCAGGTGACCTCGTGGCCGCTCTCGTCCGAGCGCACGTCGTCGGCGCCGGCCTCGATCGCGGCCTCCAGCATGGTGTCGGCATCCGCCACCGAGGCGGGGAAGGCGATGACTCCGACCCGGTCGAACATGAAGGCCACCGCGCCGGTCTCGGCGAGGCTGCCGCCCGACTTGGTGAAGGCCGAGCGCACGTCGGAGGCCGTGCGGTTGCGGTTGTCGGTCTGCGCCTCGACGATGAGGGCCGCGCCGCCCGGACCGTAGCCCTCGTAGCGGATCTCCTCGTAGTTCTCGCCGTCGGCGCCGGCCGCCTTCTTGATGGCGCGCTCGATATTGTCCTTGGGCATGTTCTCGGCGCGCGCCGCGAGGATGGCGGCGCGCAGGCGCGGGTTCATCGCCGGGTCCGGCGTGCCGAGCTTGGCCGCGACCGTGATCTCGCGGGCGAGCTTGCCGAACACCTTGGAGCGGACCGCGTCCACGCGGCCCTTGCGGTGCATGATGTTCTTGAACTGCGAATGGCCGGCCATGGCTCTCGGCTCTGCCCCTGGGCTGTCGTCTGAAACGCGGCGGAGAGCCTACGCCCTCGACGCTGCGATATGCGAATCCGCGCGTTATAGGCCGGCGCTCGCCGGCGAGGCAACGCGGATGCGGCTTCCGTCGCCCGCGCCTGGAAAGATCCGGCCCGACGGGCGTTCACAGCTCCGGAAGCGGCATGCGGGCCGCGGGGAGAGCCGATGTCGCAACGGACCAGAGCGCGCACCGTCGTCGTCACCGGAGCGAGCGCGGGCGTGGGACGCGCCATCGCCTGCGAGTTCGCATCGCATGGCTGGAATGTCGGCCTGATCGCCCGGGGCGAGGCGGGCCTGCACGGCGCGGCGCGGGCGGTGGTGCGGGCCGGCGGCACGCCCCTCGCCTTCGCGGTCGACGTGGCCGACGCGGATCAGGTCGACCAGGCCGCCGACGAGATCGCCGCGTTCTTCGGCGGCATCGATGTCTGGATCAACAACGCGATGGTCACGGTCTACGCGCCCGTGCAGAACACCCGCCCGGAGGAGTTCCGGCGCGTCACCGAGGTGACCTATCTCGGGCAGGTGCACGGCACGCTCGCCGCCCTCCGCCACATGGTGCCGCGCGATGCCGGCACCATCGTGCAGATCGGCTCGGCCCTCGCCTATCGCTCGATCCCGCTCCAGGCCGCCTATTGCGCGGCCAAGGCGGCGGGGCGCGGCTTCGTCGATTCGCTGCGCAGCGAGTTGCTCCATGACGGCAGCCGGGTGCGCCTCACCATGGTGCAGCTGCCCGCCGTCAACACGCCCCAGTTCGACTGGGCCCGCTCGCGGCTGCCGCGCGAGCCGGAGCCCGTGCCGCCGGTCTACCAGCCGGAGGCGATCGCCCGGCACGTCTACCGCGCGGCGCGGGACGCCCCGCGCGAGCTCTGGATCGGCGCCGCGACCTGGAAGGCGATCCTGGGGACCATGCTGATCCCGGGCTGGATCGACGGCTATCTGGCGCGGCACGGCTATCACGGGGAGATGACGGACGTGAGGGCACAGGCGAATCGGTCCGACAACCTCTACGAGCCGGTCGACACCGATCCCGGCGCGCATGGACGCTTCGACAGCCGGTCCAGCGACCGCGTGACGGCCGCCCGCCCGGGCTGGCTCAAGCTCGGGCTCGCCGTCGCGCTCGGCACCGTGGCGGGAGCCACCCTCTTCGCCACCGAGGCGCAGGGACGGGCCGAGGCGCGACGCCGGCTGGAGAACGGGCGGCCTCGAGAGCCGCGCAGCTAGAGCCGTTGTTTGGATGCGCCCTCTTTCGCCGAACCGGCATCCCCTTCGGGCTTACGAGCACGCGAGCGCGCGGCGGCCGGACGGGCACAGGAGATCGGCAGCCCCGTAAAACGGCGTCAGGCCCGCGCCGCGTGCCAATCCTTGAGGGCAGCCAGCGTGACCACGCCGCCGGGCCAGGCCGCGCCGGCGATGTGGCGATGGGGATGGTCCGATTCGCCGAGGTCGGAGACCGCCGAGAAGGCGCCGTCGAGGGGGTGCCGCTCCGTGTAGAGGCTGCGCGTCGCGATCACGGGAAGTCCGGCATCCAGCGCCGTGCGGATGCCGGCGGCGGAATCCTCGACGGCGATCGCCTCGGACGGCTGCACGCCGAGCCGGTCGAGGGCGAGGGTGAACACGTCGGGCGCCGGCTTCTTGCGCGCCGCCTCGTCCCCGGCCGCGATCGCGTCGAAGGGCTGCGCGCCGTCCGGGAAGTTCACCGCGATCAGCCGGTCGACGTTCGGCCGGCTCGTGGTGGTGGCGATGGCGAGCTTCACGCCGGCCGCCTTCGCCTCCGCGATCAGGCGGCGGATGCCGGGGCGCAGGGCGAGGCGGCCGGCATCGACCAGATCGCCGTAGAGCTTCGTCTTGAGCCCGTGGATCTCCGGGCAGCGGGCGAGGAGCGCGGCGGCCTCTCCCGGAAAGCGCGTCTCGATGTAGTGGGCGAGACGCTCCTTGCCGCCCATCACGGTGAGGAGGTCCGCGTAGGTGGCGGGCTCCCAGTGCCAGGGCAGGCCGAGCGCCGCGAAGGCGCGGTTGAAGGCCTGCCGGTGCAGGTCCTCGGTCTCGGCCAGCGTGCCGTCGACGTCGAAGATCAGCGCCTTCAGCATGCGAGCGGACCGGATCCGCCTGCCGCCTCGGCGCCGCTGCGGATCGCGGCGATCCGCTCCGCATAGGAAGCGGGCCCGTCCTTGAACACCGCGTTGCCCGCCACGAACACGTCGGCGCCCGCCCGCGCGGCGGCCTCGACCGTGGTCGCATCGATGCCGCCATCGACCTCGATGCGGATGTCGCGGCCGGCCACCAGCGCGCGCACCCGCGCCACCGTCTCGAGGGCGCTGGCCAGGAAGCTCTGGCCGCCGAAGCCGGGATTGACCGTCATCACCAGGACGAGGTCGGCGATGTCGAGGAGCGGCTCGACCATCGCGGCCGGGGTGCCGGGGTTGAGCGCCACGCCCGCGCGTTTGCCGAGCGCCCGAATGGTCTGGAGCGAGCGGTGGATATGGGGCCCGGCCTCGACATGGACGGTGATGCCGTCGGCGCCCGCTTCCGCGAAGGCCGCGAGATAGGGGTCGGCCGGCGCGATCATCAGGTGCACGTCGAAGAACTTGGTCGTGTGGGGCCGCAGCGCCTTCACCACCGGCGGGCCGAAGGTGATGTTGGGCACGAAATGCCCGTCCATCACGTCGAGGTGGATCCAGTCGCCCCCGGCCTCGGCGACCGCGCGCGTCTCCTCGCCGAGCCGCGAGAAGTCGGCGGAGAGGATCGAGGGGGCGATGAGGGGGCGGATGCTCATGGTCGGTCTTTCAGAGGGTCAGATAGGGCCCGATCCCGCGCGGGCAGGGGCCCGACCGCGCGACCGGTCTCTCGGGATGCGCCTCGACACGCCCGATCCCACCCGAGACCTCATCGTGAGGTGCCCGCGCGAGCGGGCCTCGACGGAGGCCTCCAGAGACCATCGCGATTCCTGGAGGGCTCCGTCGAGGCTCGCTCCGCTCGCACCTCAGGATGAGGTCTTGGGCGGGAGGACCCGACGACGCGTCCCCGATGCACGCGAGAGCCATAGCGACCGGGCCGCCCTCAAGCCAGCCGCCGCCTGCGCTCCACGAGCTGCATGATGATCGGCGTCAGGATCAGCTGCATCGCGAGGTCGAGCTTGCCGCCCGGGATCACGATGGAGTTCGCCCGGCTCATGAAGCTGTCGTGGATCATCGAGACCAGATAGGAGAAGTCGATCCCCTTCGGGTTCTTGAACCGGATCACCACCATCGACTCGTCGGCCGTGGGGATCCAGCGGGCGATGAACGGGTTCGAGGTGTCCACCGTCGGCACGCGCTGGAAGTTGATGTCCGTCCAGGAGAATTGCGGGCAGATCGTCTGCACGTAGTCGGGCATCCGCCGCAGGATCACGTCGGTGACGGCCTCGGTCGAGTAGCCGCGGAACGAGCGGTCGCGGTGCAGCTTCTGGATCCATTCGAGGTTGATCACCGGCACCACGCCGATCTTGAGATCGGGATAGCGGGCGATGTCCACGCTCGAATCGACCACGCAGCCGTGCAGGCCCTCGTAGAACAGCAGGTCCGAGCCCGGCGGGAACTCCTCCCAGGCCGAGAAGGTGCCCTCCGGGGTGCCGTAGCGGGCCGCATCATGCGCGTCGTGCGCGTAGTGCCGCGTGCGGCCGGTGCCGGACTCGCTGTAGCTGCGGAACACCTCCTCCAGCTCCGGCAGGAGGTTGGCCCGCGGCGCGAAGTGGCTCAGCGTCGGCTCGCGGGCCATCATCGCGCGCATGGTCTCGCGGTCGAAGGCGTGGAAGCCGTCGCCCTCGATATAGACCGCGCTGACGTCCTCCCGGCGGAAGATCTGCTCGAAGGTGTTGCGGACCGAGGTCGTCCCGGCCCCCGAGGAGCCGGTGACCGAGATGATGGGGTGACGCGCCGACATTACTGGAACGGATGCTGCCCGGCCTAGCTGCGCATCAGGCCGCGCTGGCCGAAGAGCGGCGAGCGGCCGGCGGCGTGGTTGCGGCCGCCGAAATACTTGGCGACGCACTCGACCTCCTCGACCGAGCCGAAGACCAGCGGCACGCGCTCGTGGATGCCGGTCGCCTCGATATCGAGGATGCGGCGCTCGCCGTCGGTGGCGCCGGCGCCGGCCTGCTCCATCAGCATGGCGATGGGCGCCGCCTCGTAGAGGAGACGCAGGCGCCCCTGCGCGTAGCCCTTGCGCTGGTCGCCCGGATACAGGAACACGCCGCCGCGCAGCAGCACGCGCTGGGCGTCGGCCACCAGCGAGCCGAGCCAGCGCATGTTGAAGTCCTTGTCGCGCGGGCCTTCCGCACCGCGCAGGCAATCCTCGACGAAGGCCTTGATCGGCGGCTCCCAGTGCCGGGCGTTCGAGGCGTTGATCGCGTATTCCTTGGCCGAGACCGGCACGTCGAGCTGCGGATGGGTCAGGCGGAAGGCGCCCTCCGCGCGGTCGAGCACGTAGATCTGGGTGCCCTGCCCGAGGGTGAGGACAAGGGCGGTGGCCGGCCCGTAGGTGACGAAGCCGGCAGCGAGCTGCGCCGTGCCCGGGCTCGTGAAGGAGGCGAGCGGGTTCGCTTGGTCCTGGACCGCCGGGCGGATGCCGAAGATCGTGCCGACGGCCATGTTGACGCCGATATTCGACGAGCCATCGAGCGGGTCGATCGCCACGGCGAGGGGCGCGCCAGGATTGAGGCGCATCACCTCGTCAGCCTCCTCCGAGGCGACCTCGGCCACGGGGGCGGCCTGCAGCGCCTCGGTGACGCGCTGGTGGGCGATCACGTCGAGGGCCTTCTGCACGTCGCCGTCGCTGTTCTGGCCGCCCGCCGCGGCGAGGTCGCCGCCGAGCGCCCCACGGCCGATCACCTCGCTGATCGTGATCGCCGCACCCGCGATCGCGGTCACCACCGCCGCCGTGTCCTTGAGCGCCGGGTTGCCGGCCACGGCCTGCGCGAGGCACGCGTCCAGACGCGATCCGACCTCCAGAGATCCTGCCGCCATCGGCCCGTCCTCGATCCAGCTATCCATTCCGCGCAAGGCCCGCCGGCCCCGCCCACGAGCGAGATGTCTAACCGGAGCCGTCGAAGGATGATACCGCGCGATGCGGCCGGATCGCCAGGGGTGGGAAACGGCCGAGATCAAGAATTCTGAAATAACTTGCGGCTCCTTACAAAAAAACTAGAACCGACGCATGCGCAACCTGTCCCTCAAGCAACTCCAGGCCGTGGCCGCGGTCGCCCGGCTCGGCACCATGACCCGGGCGGCGCAGGAGCTGAACGTGACCTCGGCCGCGCTCTACGCGCGCATCCGCCAGTTGGAGGAGGAGGCGGGGCTCCTCCTGTTCGACCGCACGCCGAACGGCCTGAAGCCGACCGATGCGGGCCGCGAGATGCTCTGGGCCATCGACAGCATCAACACGGTGCTGGAGACCTGCGCCGACCGGCTGCGCACCCTGAAGGGCGGCGCGGGCGGACGCGTCGCGATGGGCGTGGTCTCGACCGCCAAGTACTTCGCGCCGCAGGTGATCGCCGGCTTCGTCGAGCGGCATCCGGGTGTTGAGATCAACCTCTCGGTGCGCAACCGCAGCGAGACGGTCGAGGCCCTGCGCAACTACGAGATCGATTTCGCGATCATGGGCCGGCCGCCCCGGGACTTCGCGATCGAGGCGGAGACCTTCGGGCCGCACCCTCTCGTCCTGATCGCGGCGCCCGGCCATCCCCTGGCCGGCCGGCGCGACATCCCGAAGGCGGAACTCGCCGAGCAGGCCTTCTTCGTCCGCGAGGAGGGTTCGGGCACGCGCACCGTGTTCGAGGAGTTCGTCAGCGGCGTCATCATCCGGCGCGCGAAGCTCGGCATCGATTCCGGCTCGAACGAGACGATCAAGCAGGCGGTGATGGCGGGCCTCGGCATCGCCCTCCTCTCGGCCCATACCGTGGCGGCGGAGGTGGCGAGCGGGCGCCTCGCGCTCCTCGACGTGCAGGGCCTGCCGATCCGGCGCGACTGGTACGTGGTGCGGCGGGCCGACAAGGTGCTGGGCCCGGCCGCCTCCGCCTTCTGGAGCTACCTCGTCAAGGAAGGCCCGCGCTGCCTGCCCCAGCTCGAGGCGGTCAAGGCGCTGCCGGCGGGAGCGGCGGAGTGAGCGCGGACATCCCGGCGACGCAAGCTGGCATCGTCGTCCTCGGCGCCGGCCAGGCCGGCTTCCAGGTGGCGGCCTCCTTGCGGGAGGCGGGCCATGCCGGCCCCCTCACCCTCATCGGCGACGAGCCCTACCTCCCCTACCAGCGCCCACCCCTCTCGAAGGCCTATCTCGCGGGCAAGACCGACGCGGCCGGGCTGGCGCTCCGGCCCGCCGCCTTCCTCGCCGAGCACCGCATCGGCTTCCGTCCCGCGCTGCGCGCCGAGGCGATCGACCGGGACGCGCGGCGGCTCCTCACGGCGGAGGGTCCGGTCCCTTACGAGCACCTCGTCCTGGCCACCGGCTCCCGGAACCGGCCGCTGCCGGTCCCGGGCGCGGATCTCGACGGGGTGCGGCAGCTGCGCGGCCTCGCCGATGCCGACATGCTGCAGGCGGATCTCGCGCGGGTGCGTCGGGTCGCCGTGGTGGGAGCGGGCTTCATCGGACTCGAATTCGCTGCGGTCGCCGCTGCGCGGGGCCTGGCGGTGACCGTGGTCGAGGCCGCGGCCCGGCCGATGGCACGGGCGGTCTCGGCCGAGACGGGCGCCTTCTTCCACGCTGCCCACGCGGATGCGGGCGTCGCCTTCGCCTTCGAGGCCGGGGTGACGGAGATCCTCGGCGCGGACGGCCGCACCACCGGCCTGCGCCTCGGCGATGGCCGCACCGTGCCGGCCGACCTCGTGCTCATCGGCATCGGCGTGCTGCCGAACCAGGAGATCGCGGCCGCCGCCGGGCTCGCGGCGGCGGACGGCATCCGGGTCGACCCATGGCTCGCGACCGACGATCCGGCCATCTCGGCGATCGGCGACTGTGCGCGCTTCCCGACGCGCTTCGCCCGCGGCCTCGCTGCGGACGGCACGGTCCGGATCGAATCCGTGCAGAACGCGATCGATCAGGGGCGCTGCCTCGCCGCACGGCTGACCGGCCGGCCGGCCGCCTACGACGCGGTGCCCTGGTTCTGGAGCGATCAGGGCCCGAACAAGCTGCAGATCGCCGGACTCGCCGCGCCCTCCGACCAGGCGGTTCGTCGGGGCGACGGCAACGCCTTCTCGGTCTTCCGCTTCCGCGAGGATCGCCTCGTCGCGGTGGAATCGGTGAACCGGGCCGGCGACCACATGATCGCCCGCCGCCTGATCGCGGCCGACATTCCGCTGACGCCGGATCAGGCGGCGGATACGGGCCTGGACCTCAAGGCCCTGGTGCTGGGACGGCCCTGAAACGGCCGGTTTTCACGTGAAATTAACCCTGCGGCGGCCGTGCACCGGCGAGGTGCGCGCGCAACAGGCGGCCGCGGAACACCGGTGCGCGCGCGCCGTTCATTGACGGTTGCGGGCGCAATGCCCAAGCTTCCCCGAGCCCGGCACGGACCGCGGACAGGCTTCGAGACACGATCGATGACGGTGCGTCGCTCCTGGGGTCTTCGCGCCCTTCTCGCCCTCGGACTCGCGGCACAGGCCGCCGCCTGCTCCTCGCTGCCGCGCACGCCCTACACCGCGAGCCAGGCGGCGCTGGCCACGGTGCCCGGCATCCCCGAGGCGCGGATCTATTCGGACGCCTCCGTCGAGACCTTCACGGCGCTCGCCTCGCGGCCCGAATCGAGGCGCGGCTTCAGCTATCTGGCGCTCTCGGGCGGCGGCGGCGACGGTGCCTACGGTGCCGGCATCCTCAACGGCTGGACCGCCTCGGGCACGCGGCCGGATTTCACCATGGTCTCGGGCGTGAGCACCGGCGCCCTGATCGCGCCCTTCGCCTTCCTCGGCCCCGCCTACGACGCCTATCTGACCGAGTTCTACACGAGCGGCGTCGCGGCGACGCTGGTCCAGTCGCCCGACATCACCAACGTGCTGTTCGGCTCAGGCCTGTTCGGCGACGGACGCCTGCGTGACCTGATCGGCCGCTACGTGACGCCCGACCTGCTGGCCGCCGTGGCGGCCGAGCACGCCAAGGGCCGCCGCCTCCTCGTGGTGACGGCCAATCTCGACGCCCAGCGCGCCGTGATCTGGAACATGGGCGCCATCGCCGCGAGCGGCGCGCCGAACGCGGTGGAGCTGTTCCGCGACGTGCTCACCGCCTCGGCGAGCGTGCCCGCGGTCTTCCCGCCGCAGCTCATCGACGTGACCGCCGGCGACGCGCGCTTCCAGGAGCTTCACGTGGACGGCTCGGTGGTGACGCCGGTCTTCACCTTGCCCCAGGCCCTGCTCGTGCGCGACGGCCGCCTGCGCACCTCCGGCAAGGCGGAGATCTACGTGGTCGTCAACGGGCGCCTGGAGCCCGAATTCGACGTGACCCGGAACAACACGCTGTCGATCGTCGAGCGATCCTTCACCACGGCGAGCCGCGCCCGCAGCCGCGCCACGCTGACGAGCACCTACGCCTTCGCCCGCGCCAACCGCATCGGCTTCAACCTCACCTATATCGATGAGGCGGCGCCGACCACGACCACGGCCCGCGGCTTCGACACCGGCTACATGCGCGCGCTCTACAATGCCGGCTACGAGAAGGGCCGTACCGGCCGCTTCTGGGAGCATACGGTGCCGGCCGCGCCCGTGGTGCGCGCGGCCGTCGCTGCGGCGACGCCCTGACGCGAGGCAGCCAACTCGCAATCCGCCGCCCGCGCCCCTAGATTCCCTCGGAAGCGACCGAGGACCGAAGGAGCGTAGGATCCGATGAGCGACAGCGCGGGCCCCGAGAGCACGGTTCCCAAGAGCGGGAGCGCGAAGGGCCGGAAGACCGCGGGCAAGGACCCGGGCAAGGCGGCAGCCAGGGATGACGGGGCGCCTCGGGACGCGCCGAAGCGCAACCCGCGCGAGGCCGCCGTCGAGGCGCTGATGCGGCTCGCCGCGGAGCAGCCCTGGAACGACATCGAGATCGGCGACGTCGCCCGCGAGGCCGACCTGACGCTGGCGGAGCTGCGCGAGGTCTATCCGTCGAAGGGCGCGATCCTCGGCGGCCTCGCCCGGATCATCGACCGGGCGGTGCTGGCGGAGGACAATTCGGATCTCGCCGATGAGCCGGCCCGCGAGCGCCTGTTCGACGTGCTGATGCGCCGCCTCGATGCGATGACGCCCTACAAGCCGGCCCTGCGCCGCATCTCCTACGCGCTGCGCGGCGATCCGCTCTCCATGCTGGCGCTGAACGGGGTGATGCTGAACTCGCACCGCTACATGCTGGCCGCGGCCGGCATCGATACGGAAGGCCCCCTCGGCCGCCTGAAGCTGCAGGGCCTCGTCATCGCCTTCGCGCGGGTGACCGAGACCTGGCTGGACGACGACGACCCGGCGCTGGCCCGCACCATGGCGCGGCTCGACAAGGAGATCCGCAACGGCGAACGCTTCATGGAGCGGGCGGAGGATGCGCGCCGTCTCACCGCGCCCTTCCGCGCCCTGGGCCGCGCGTTCCTCGACCGCCGCCGGTCCGGACGGCGCGAGGCCGGGAGCCGGGACGAGGATTCGGATCCCGCAGCGGCAATCTGAGGGCCGGCTGGGACCGGGACGGACCGGTCCCCGGCCCGAGCGCTGCGGAAACGCAGGCCAGCCGCCGAGCGCCGCTCAGTTGCTGCGGTTGGCCGGCTGGGGCGTGTGAAGCACCTCGCGCACCGTCTGCGCGACCGAATCGGCGCCCACGCTCTCGGAGACGATCAGGGCGTCGGGCACGAGGTCCGAGACCTCGCGTGACAGCGACTCGGCGGAATCGTTGGTGAGCACGATGTGCAGGCTCGGCCGCAGGGCGCGTGCCTCGACCGCGAGCCGGGCGCAGCAGAGATGGCCCTGTAGCGTGCAATCGATCACCATCACATCGATGGGCAGCCCGAGCACGAGGACGGCGAGCGCGTCGACCCCATTGTCGCAGGCCGTGACCTGATAGCCGGCCCGGCGAATCTCGGAGGAGAGGCCGTACCGCCAGCTCTTGTTCCGTCCGGCAACGAGCACCTGGACCCGGTAGCATCCCCGCGGCGGGATGGCGGGCTTCATGACAGCGGATCCGACGACAGCTTGCGGCATCCCGCGCTCGACTTCGTGTTCACGTTGCATTGCGGCATGCTACGCCCTGTTATTGGAATTAGACAAGTCCCTCTGCCCCGAAGATGCCGCATTTCCTGCCGGGCTTTACGAGGGCCTGGGCAGGACGCGGATTTGGGCCACGGCGCCGGGAGCGGCGCGAGGAGCCGGCGCGCGTCGGCGGGCGGTTGACGGGGGGATCCTGAGCGGGTCAACACCGCGGCGCCGCGAAGGCCCCCGCGACCAGCCGGAGATCGATTCGGTGTCATCCGTTCACACGCCTCCCGTCTCCCCCCTTGCCCCGGCTTCCGCGCCCGACCTGCCGCCGGTCCCGGGTGTCCGGCTCGCCACCGCCCAGGCCGGCATCCGCTATTCCGGACGGACCGACGTGCTCTATGTCGGCCTCGACGCCGGCACGGTCCCGGCCGGGGTGTTCACCCGTTCCAAATGCCCCTCGGCCCCGGTGGATTGGTGCCGGGAGGCCCTGACGGCCGGCTCCGCCCGCGCGCTCGTGGTCAATTCGGGCAATGCCAACGCCTTCACCGGGCAGCGCGGCCGCGACGCGGTGGCGCTCACCGCGCGCATCGCCGCGAAGGCCGGCGCCTGCACGGAGACCGACGTGTTCATCGCCTCGACCGGCGTGATCGGCGAGCCCCTCGATGCGACGAAGTTCGAGGGCGTGCTGGCCGATTGCGCGGCCCGAGCCGAGGACGGCCCCGAGGCCTGGGCGGCGGCGGCCCGGGCGATCATGACCACCGACACCTTCGCCAAGCGCGCGACACGGACGGCCGAGATCGCGGGCACGCCGGTCACGATCAACGGCATCGCCAAGGGCGCGGGCATGATCGCCCCCGACATGGCGACCATGCTGGCCTTCGTCTTCACCGACGCGGCCCTGCCGCAGCCCGTGGCGCAGGCGCTCCTCGCGGAGGGCGCGGACAAGAGCTTCAACTGCGTCACGGTCGACGGCGACACCTCGACCTCCGACACCCTGATGCTGTTCGCCACCGGCAAGGCCGGCAACGCAGCGGTCGGGGAGGCCTCCGACCCGCGGCTTGCCGGCTTCAAGGCGGCCCTCGACGACCTCCTGATCGAGCTGGCCCAGCTGGTCGCCCGCGATGGCGAGGGCGCCCGCAAGTTCGTCACCGTCGAGGTGACGGGCGCCGAGAGCGACCGCTCCGCCCACCGCATCGCCATGTCGATCGCCAACTCGCCCCTGGTGAAGACCGCGGCGGCCGGCGAGGACGCGAACTGGGGCCGCGTGGTGATGGCGGTCGGCAAGGCCGGCGAGCCCGCCGACCGCGACCGGCTCGCGATCTGGTTCGGCGACGTGCGCGTGGCGGTCGGCGGCGCGCGCGACCCTGATTACAGCGAGGACGCGGCGAGCGCCGTGATGCGCGAGTCGGACATCCGCGTCCGGGTCGATCTCGGCCTCGGCACGGGCCGGGCCCGCGTCTGGACCTGCGACCTGACCAAGGCCTACGTCGAGATCAACGGGGATTACCGCTCGTGAGGGCGAGCCTCGTCGCCCTCGTCCTGGCGCTCGCCGTCCTGCCGGCCCGCGCCGAGGACGAGCTCTGCGCCCGCAAGATCACGGTCGTCGGGCGCGCCCAGTCCGTCCGCGCGCCGGACTTCGCCGAGATCACGATCGGGGTCGAGACCAAGGCGCCGGGCGCGGCGGCCGCGCTCGATGCGGCCTCCAAGGCGGTCGAGGGCATCGTCGCCCTCGGGCGCGAGCTCGGCGTGCCGGCGGGCGACATGGGCACTTCGGCGGTGGTCCTGGACGCGGCGACCCGGGTGGTCACGCGGCCGAACGGGACGAGCAGCAGCGAGGCCGACGGCTACCGCGCCACCAACGCGGTCACCGTGCGGCTCGCCGAGATGGGGCGCCTCGGGGACTTCCTGCGCCGGGCCCTCGAAGCGGGCGCCAACCGCATCGATGCGATCGGCTTCGGCTTGACCGACCCGGACAAGGTCGAGGCCGATCTCCAGGTCGCCGCCGCCCAGGACGCCCGGACGCGCGCATCCGCGCTCGCCGAGGCGGTCGGGGCCAAGCTCGGGCCGCTCTGCAGCCTGTCCACGGTCGGCGCGCCTCAAGCCCTGCGCATGGCCGCACCCATGGCCGCCAAGGCCGCGCCGGGCCGCCGCGTTCCGATCGCCGCCGGCTCGATCAGCAGCGGCACCGAGGTCTCGGCGAGCTTCGCGGTCCTGCCGTGAGCGCCCCCGCCACCCCGGCCCTGCGCCTTCTCCTCGTCGTCGCGGTCGCCCTGGTGGACCGCGACGGGCGGGTGCTGGTGAGCCAGCGCCCCCCGGGCAAGCAGCTCGCGGGCCTCTGGGAGTTCCCCGGCGGCAAGGTCGAGCCGGGCGAGCGGCCGGAGGCGACGCTGATCCGCGAACTCGCCGAGGAGATCGCCGTGACCGTCGAGGAGCCGTGCCTCGCGCCGCTCACCTTCGCGAGCCACCCTTACGACGATTTCCACCTCTTGATGCCGCTCTACGTCTGTCGCCGCTGGTCGGGCACGCCCCAGCCGCTGGAGGGGCAGGCCCTGAAATGGGTGCGGCCGGGAGCCCTGCGCGACCTCGCCATGCCGCCGGCCGACGCGCCGCTGATCCCGTTCCTGGTGGACCTGCTCGGCCCCTGAAAGCGGACAGGCTCCGGAAAAGACGAAGGCCCCGCACCGGTCGTGCGGGGCCTCGGATGCCGGTTGCGCGGCGGGTGGCTCAGTGGCCGCCGGCCTCGGCGTTGCGGGTGGCCTCGTAGAGGAACCACGTGCGCTCCTCGGACTGGTCGATCCACTCCTCGAGCTGGCTGGTGGTCGCGACGTCCTTGGCCTCGTCGGTCACCGCGTGCAGCTCGCGCATATGGGCGGTGAGCGCCTTGTTGTCGTCCCGCAGCTCCTTGAGCATCTCGAGGGGGCCGACATACTCGGCATCGTTGTCCTGCACCCGCGACAGGGTCTTCGCCTGACCGATCGAGCGCAGCGTCGTGCCGCCGATCTTACGGGCCCGCTCGCCGACCGCATCGATGATCGCGAAGATCTGCTGCGACTGCTCGTCGAGGAGCAGATGGTAGTCGCGGAAATTCGGACCGCTGACGTGCCAGTGGAAGTTCTTCGTCTTGATATAGAGCGCGAAGAGATCCGACAGCAGAACGGTGAGCCCTTCGGAGATCTGCTTGACGTCGTTCGGGTCGAGATCGGTCGGCGTGTTGAGGCGGTCGCTGCCGATCCGGCTGACGGGCTTGGCCTTGGCCATGGATGTCTCCGTTCGTCTTCGAGGATCTCGTGCCGATGCACGCGTCAACGGACACGCCGATGGACGCCATGGGCATCGTTCCTCGGCAGAATGAACGGTGCGAAGGTTTGTTCCGCCGCGCTTGCCCGCCTGCATGGCGGGGTCGCAGCAGGCGCACAGCCTGGACCCGTTCTAAGCTGACGGGCCGCGTCAGTCGGCCGCGGGAATGGAGGCCGGCGGGCGCAGGGCCGGCGGCCTGACGGAGCGGGCGGGCGCCGGAATCGCGCCCGTGGTCGCGGGCTCCACGGCCTTGAGGCCCGCAGGCTTCGAGTCGGTGGCCCTGGGGCCGGCGGCCCTGGACTCGGAGGGCTTGGCGTCCGAACCCTTGCCGTCCGAACCTTTGGCCACCGAACCTTTGGGTGCCGAAGACTTCGCCTCGGAGGCCTTGACCGCCGACGCCTTGGGCTGCGGGGCGGGCGCGCGTGCCGTGGTTCCGGCTGCGGCGGGAGGCGTGGCAGGAGGCGCGGCGCCGGGCGTGTCGAGGCTGTAGATGTCGTCGCGGAAATGGGCGCGCCCGTCCGGCGTGGCGTAGCCGGTGAGGTAGACGAAGGTCACCGGCACGGGCTTGGGCAGCTTGATGTCGCGGCGCTCGCCGTCGGCGATGCCGGTCTCGATCTCGATCGCGCCCCAGGTCGAGCCGGGCCCGTTCGGCCCCTCCGTGCCCTGCAGCAGCCAGCCCACGAACTCCTTCACCTGGCCGACGCGGACGCAGCCGTGGCTGTGGAAGCGGACGGAGCGGGCGAACAGCGACTTCGAGGGGGTATCGTGCATGTAGACCGCGTGCCGGTTCGGCATGTCGATCCGCACCTGGCCGAGGGAGTTGTCGAAGCCGGGATCCTGCCGCAGCGTGTAGTTCACCGCCTTGTTGGTGTTCCAGTCGATCGTGGTCGGATCGACCTCGGCATTGCCGGGCCCGAGGATGCGGATGTGGTTCTTGGCGAGGTAGCCCGGCTCCTTCCGCATGCGCGGGATGATCTCGTTCTTCACCACCGACATCGGGACGGTCCAGGTCGGGTTGAAGTTGATGTCGGTGATCCGGGTCTCGACGGCGGGCGTCGCCTTGTCGGGGCTGCCGACCACGGCGACGTAGCGGCGCACGACCTGCCCCTTCTCCACGGCCTCGACCACCGCCGAGGGGATGTTCACCACCACGTAGCGCTCGCCGAAGGCGAAGTTCGAGCCGATCAGCCGCTGCGCGGAGGCCGCGAGCTGGCGCTGGCGCGTGGCAGCCGGCACGTTCAGCGCCGCGATGGTCTGGCGGCCGAGATTGCCCGTGGCCGGGAGACCGTGCCGCTCCTGGAAAGCCGTGATCGCCGCCACCAGCGGCGGGTCGAGCCGGTCGCTCGGCGGAGCGTCGGCGGGCAGGTCGCCGGTCAGGGTCAGGTGGTGGCGCAGGGACGGCACGGCCGGATGGCCCGCGCCGGGCTTCAGGGTGAGGTCGACGGGCAGCGGATCCCAGCCGCCGGCCTCGGCATAGGCCTGGTACTGCTCCGCCGCCTTCAGCGTGTCGAGGAAGGTGCGCGCGGTCAGCGTCGGCGTCGGATCGGCCGAGACGCGGGCATAGACGAGGGGCGCGGGCTCCTTCTTCCGCTGCGCCTCCGGCGTCTCCGTCCGGGCGGCGTCCGGGACCGGCTGAACGACCTGCGCCGGAGGGGCGGGCAGCGGGGCCTGGAACGCGGGGGCGGCCGGTGCCGCCGGAGCCGCCTGGATTGCGGGTGCGGGTTGGGCCGCTCCGGCCTCGGGCGGCGTCGGCGGCAGCCCTTGGGCCGTGGCCGGGCCGAGGGCGAGGAGGAGCGCCAGCGGCGGCAGGGCCCCGCGCGGACGGGCGAATGTCGAGACCATACGCAGTACCTCGGCCCCTGGATTGACCCGCACGCGAGAGACGGGCGGATGATGCCGGCGGATGGTTACCAATCCGCTTGCGCGCGCCGCCCGGACCTGTCCCTCTCGACAAGCGCGGCTTGCGCCCCACCCTTCGCCTCAGGGAGCGAGACGGCTTCCGGGAGGATCGGACCATGCAGCACCCCGCGATCAGCCCCGGACGCAGCGCCGTGGTCACCGGCGCGGCGAGCGGCATCGGGCTCGCCGCGGCGCGCGCCTTCGCCCGGGCCGGGATGCATGTCTGGCTCGCGGACCTGCCGGGCGAGGCGCTGGAGGCCGCCCGCGCCGAGGTCGCCGGGCTCGCCGCCGTCGAGGTGCGGGCGGTGCCGACCGATGTCGGCCGGCGCGAGGCGGTCAAGGCCCTGCGCGACGCCGTCCTCCGCTCCGGCCCGCCCGCCCTGGTGATGCTGAACGCCGGCATCGAGGCGGGCGGCCGCCTGTTCTCGGAGGCGGAGGTCTGGTCCCGCATCCTCGACACGAATCTCTGGGGCGTGATCAACGGCGTCCAGGCCTTCGCCCCCGGGATGATCGCGGGGGCCGAGCCCGGCGCGATCGTCGTCACCGGCTCGAAGCAGGGCATCACCACCCCGCCCGGCAACACGCCCTACAACGTCTCGAAGGCGGGGGTGAAGGTGCTCACCGAGGCGCTCGCCCACGATCTGCGCGGGCGGGAGGGCTGCCGCACCAGCGCCCATCTGCTGATTCCGGGCTTCGTCTATACGGGCCTGACCAAGGCCCGCGGCGTCGCCGAGAAGCCGGCCGGCGCCTGGACCCCGGACGAGACCGTCGTCTTCATGCTGGAGCGGCTGGCGCAGGGCGACTTCTACATCCTCTGCCCGGACAACGAGACGACCACCGCGCAGGACCGCGCCCGCATCGCCTGGGGCGCCGGCGACATCACCGAGAACCGTCCCGCCCTGTCGCGCTGGCACCCGGATTATGCGGAGGCGTTCAAGGCGTTCTGCGCCGGGCGCTGACGGGCCGAACGCCTCCCAGGCGATTCGGCTCCGAGCGTCGCTCCCGCCCCACCGGCACCAGGGCGACCGGTCCTGATCCGGGGCGGCGCTGCCGACCTGCGCGGACCTGCGCTCAAGAATATTATCCGGGCGATCAAGCGGCATGGCCGGTCGAATTAGGAGGATCATATTGATAATTGAGGTATAATAGGCTATTGCGGGAGCCTTGTCCTGTCAGGAGATTGCCATGCGTGACAGTCTGCCAGTGACCACCCTGCATGCGCTTCGCTGGCAGTTCGCCGCACTCGATGTCGAGGCGAAGCTCGTCCGACTGCGCCTCGCTCTCAAGCTGTTCAACCCGCTTCAGCCGCGTGTTCCGGCCGGCAATCCGGACGGCGGACGATGGACCAGGGGCAACGCGTCGGATCAGACCGACGACGGTTCCTTGATACAGCCTGCCGCGGGCCGGGAACGGGATCGGATCTCCGGAGCGGAGCTTGCCAAGGATCCCTACCTCAACCGCCATATCGTCGATCGCCATGTGGGGAAGACCGACGCCGAGATGATCGAATGCGTCGCGGACAGCTACAGGCGGAAGGTGTTAGGTCTATTGCCACCGACCTTCCCGTTAATAAGGGACGGATCCTTCGACTCGATCGAGTCTGCGAGAACCTTCATCAGGGAGACTTTGGAAAAGAATAGAGACGCGGTTCAACGGGTCGCGGAAGGGTTGGAGGTTGGAAGGCGGCGCCTGGCTCAAGTCGCGCTTCGGCTATCCGACCGGTCGAGAGGCCGTGAGCATCCCGAAGGATACCCCCATCCGCATGCGGACGACCTATGGCGTCGGCGTCTTTATAGCCCGGGATCGCTCGGCGGAAAGGGGATTTCGCATCGTCACGGCCCACCCGATGAATGATGATGCTGAGAATGAAAATAAATCGGATGCCTTTATACACATAGGGGACATCAATGAATATTGATTGGAGAGAATTCTGCGGGCGTTTCCATCAAGACGCCGATATACTTGGAGATAGCTGGGAGGAAATCGTAGCGTTCGTTGTATCCTATCGTAGCAGAGAAAATGCTCTCAAGATCAGAGATTTTCTGGACGATCTGCTTGCCAGAGATCTGAGCGATCAGGAACTTATGGATATCTGGCTCGAATCGCCCGCGGATGTATATCATATAGATAAAGAATCCTATCGGAACTTCTACACAATGATCCGGGATACGGCAGACCGGCATGTGCAAGGCCTGCTGCCGAGAAGCCCGCTGCCGAAGGACGTGTAAGGCCGGCTCCGAGGAGATCCGGTTTTCAAGGTCTCATCCTTTGGCGGGTCCGGGGCGGAGCCCGTCGCGCCTGGCGCAGCACCTTCAGGGGTCTCGCCTCTGAAGACCCCAGACAAGGGACCGGGTCCCTGGGGATCCCCGGATGAGCCGCTCAGAGGGGCCGACGCACGCGAGGCGCGGCATCGCCGATCCGCCTTGGCGAGGTTCCTGCAGGGGTATAATCCCGTCGGCGGCGAACCGGTCGGCTCGGGTGTCGGCGCCGTCGCCCCTCAAGGATACCGGGAGCCGCCCTTGGCCACCATCATCCCCGTCGCCTCCTTCGACTGCGTCGTGTTCGGCGCCACCGGCGACCTGACGACCCGCAAGCTGCTGCCGGCCCTGTTCTACCGCTTCCAGGACGAACAGATCCCGGAGACGAGCCGCATCATCGGCGCCTCGCGCACCGAGATCTCGGCGGAGGAATTCCGCGAGCGGGCGCGCGACGCGATCAAGCGCTTCGTGCCGCCGCAGGACATCCGCGAGGGCGCCCTGGACGGCTTCATCGCACATCTCGACTACGTGCACGTGGACGGCGCGGGCGAGGAGGGCTGGAGCGCGCTGGCCGCGCTGCTGGCCGAGCGGCCGGACCAGGTGCGGCCCTACTACCTCGCCACCTCGCCCGACCTCTACGGCCCGATCTGCCGCAACCTCGCCAAGCACGGGCTGATCGGCGAGAAGTCCCGCGTCGTGCTGGAGAAGCCGATCGGCAAGGACCTGACATCGGCCCGCGCCATCAACGACGCGGTCGGCGAGGTCTTCCCCGAGCACCAGATCTTCCGCATCGACCACTATCTCGGCAAGGAGACGGTGCAGAACCTGCTGGCGCTGCGCTTCGCCAACACGATCTTCGAGCGGCTCTGGACCGCGGACGTGATCGACCACGTCCAGATCACGGTGGCCGAGACGGTGGGCGTCGAGGGACGCGCCGGCTACTATGACAGATCGGGCGCGTTGCGCGACATGCTGCAGAACCACCTGCTGCAGCTCCTCTGCCTCACCGCGATGGAGAGCCCGCTCAACCTCGACGCCAACGCGGTGCGCGACGAGAAGCTGAAGGTGCTGCGCGCCCTCAAGCCCATCACCGCCAACGACGTGCATCAGGTCACCGTGCGCGGCCAGTACGGCGCCGGCGCCGTCAACGGCCAGCCGGTCGAGGGCTATCTCAAGGAACTGGACGGACCGAGCCGGACGGAAACCTTCGTCGCCATGAAGGTCGAGGTGCAGTCCTGGCGCTGGGCCGGCGTGCCCTTCTACCTGCGCACCGGCAAGCGCATGCCGCAGAAGCTGTCCGAGATCGTGGTGCAGTTCCGCGCCTCGCCGTTCTCGATCTTCCCGGAGGAATCCTTCGGGCGCGAGCCGAACCGCCTCGTCATCCGCCTGCAGCCGCAGGAGGGCATGAAGCTCGAGGTGATGACGAAGGATCCGGGCCCGGGCGGCATGCGGCTCAGGCCGACCAACCTCGACATCTCCTTCGAGGAGACCTTCAAGCAGCGCTATCCGGACGCCTACGAGCGCCTGCTGATGGACGTGGTGCGCGGCAACGCCACCCTGTTCATGCGCCGCGACGAGGTCGAGGCGGCCTGGGCCTGGGCGGACGGCGTCCTCAAGGCCTGGGCGGACCGGCCGGAGACGCCGCGCCCCTACCCCGCCGGCACCTGGGGGCCGACCGCGGCGATCGCCCTGATCGAGCGCGACGGCCGCACCTGGCACGAGGAGCTGCGATGAGACGGAGGCTCGGCCTCGCCCTGCTGCTGGCCGCAGGCCCGGCCGCGGCCCAGCCGCGCCCGGACGTGACCGCGATGACCTGTGCCGCGGCCCAGGCCCTCGTCGCCCGTGCCGGCGCCGTCGTCGTCACCACCGGGCCCGCCACCTATTCCCGCATCGTCCGGGATATCGGCTTCTGCACGATCGAGGCCTCGACCCGGCCCGATTTCGAGCGCACCCGCGACGTGGCGGATTGCTTCGTCGGCTATCGCTGCGTCGACCGGTTCTCGGAAGGGCGCGACGGACCCTGAGACCGGAACGGCCTCAGGGCGCCTCCACGAGCCGGAGCTGCGGCATCTGCCGGGGCGGAGCATCCGGGGCCTGCGGCGCGCAGCGGGTCCGGTTGCGGCCCGCCGCCTTCGCCTCGTAGAGGGCGGCATCCGCCTGCGCGTACAGGAGGTCCGGCACCGCGGGCCCGCATGAACCGGGCGGCGCGGCCGCCATCCCGATGCTCACCGTCACCGATCCGGCCGCGATCCCGGCGGAGGCGACGGCGATCCCCAGGGCGGCCTGATGGATCCGCTCGGCGACCTGGAACGCGCCCGCCGCGTCGGTCGCCGGCAGGAGCACGGCGAATTCCTCGCCGCCGATGCGGCAGACGAGATCCTCGGGCCGGTGGACGGTGGCGGCGAGGCCCCGGGCCAGCGCCTTCAGCACGGCATCGCCGGCCGCGTGGCCGTGGCGATCGTTGACGCGCTTGAAATGGTCCGCATCGACCAGCAGCAGGGTGAACGGGGCCGCACCGGGATGGTCGCAGACGCGGGCGAGCTCCGCGTCGAAGCGGCGCCGGTTCGGCAGGCCGGTCAGCCCGTCCGTGAGCGAGAGCCGGGCGAGCTCGGCCTCCACCGCCGCGCGGCGGCGCAGCTCGCGGCCGAACAGGACGGCGAGGCCGGCGGTCAGGCCGCTGAGGAGCAGCATGGTGGCGCCGATCACCACGGCCTTGCCGCGCCATTCCGCCTCGACGTCGTCCGCGCCGCGGGCGACGGTGGCGACGAGCGGCAGGTCGCCGACCGGCCGGAAGGCGTAGTAGCGCCGGATGCCGTCGCGGACGCCGGTCGCGGTGAAGCCGCCCTGACGCTCCCGCAGGACGCGATCGAAATTCTCGGTGCCGCCGAGATTCGCGTTGATGTCGCTCTCGACGAAGGGATGGCGCATCAGGCGGATCCCGTCCTTGCGCAGGAGACTGATCGCCCCGTCCGCGCCGAGATCGACCGACTCGACCAGGGCCGCGAAGTAGGACAGCTTCAGCGTGGCCAGGACGATGCCGCCGAAGGAGCCGTCCGGCTTGTCCACGCGCCGGCTCAGCCCGATCATGTCGGCCCCGGAGAGCCGCGAGCGGAAGGTCCGGCTGATGAAGAGGCCGGCATCGGATCGGTCGCGATGGACCCGGAAATAGTCGCGGTCGGCGAAGTTGGCGCGCTGGGCCGGGCGGTCGAGGGAATCGGCGATGAGGTCGCCGTGCTCGTCGAGCACCACGATCATGCCGAGGCTGCGGGCCGTCGAGGTCCGGTGGAACAGGAGGTGATGGCGCATCGTGGCATCGGCCCGCGCGATGCCCGCCAGGCGCAGGTTCTCGATCACCCCCTGCAGCGAGAGATCCAGGATCTCGACATTGCGGCCGATGTCGTTCGCCACGAGGCGCAGGAGGTTCTGCGCGTTCTGCTCCGCCTTCTCCCAGGCTTCCTGCCGCAGTTGCAGAAGCATCGCCCCCGACAGGATCAGCATGCCGAGGGGCGCCAGGATGCCCAGCAGGACATAGATGCGTGGCGTTGGCAGGCCGCCGACGAGGCGGCGCGGGAGATGCATCGGAAACCCTTTCGCGGGCATTCGGACCGCAGCGCAGCTCCGACGGAGCAGCGCTTGGGCAGCGTTAGCTACGCGATGACCCTAGGGCGCCGATCGACTTAACAAAATGCATACGCAAGCGGGTCCGATCCGCGCTCGATTGCCTAACAGAAGCTTAATTCTACTCTGTCAGATCGAAGTCCATCCAGCCGCACGAGGTCCTGGCGCGGCCTCGTCGCGGGCCCGCCGCCCTACGGCCAAGCTGCCCGATTCCGGCCCGTCCGTCTCCTTGTTGCGGCCCCCTCCGGCCCCGATCCTGCCGATGCGGGCCATCGCCCCCGGCGAGAGATCGGGTGGCGCCCGCGCGAAGGGGCCTGTCCATGTCCGATCCAGACGCCGTCCGCCTGCAGCTCTCGGTCGCCGCGACCCTGTGGGAGATCGCGGCCGCGCGCAGCGAGCGCGAGGCGCCGCGGGTCAACGCCGCCCGCCGCTATCTCGGTGCGATCCACGGTGCCACGCGCCTGCGCAAGCGCCTGGCGGGGGACGACCGCGCGGCCTGATCGTCGAACGGCTCGGACGGCCCGGGGCCCTGGCGCAAGCCAGCCCTGGCGAGACCGGGGCGAGACGCCCTCAGGCCGCCGCGTCCCAGGTCTCGCTGATCGGGCGCCCGTCCTTCTCGAGATGGGCGCGCAGCACCACGTCGCCGGCCGGCAGCGGCTCGGGCGGGCGCCACTCCACGTAGATCCGCCAGCCGCCGGTCTGGGGCACGAAGGCCGCCACCGGCTCGACCATCGTGCCGGCGCCGGCCGAAACGACCGCGGTCACGCCGTCATCCTGCGCCTTCGGCAGGTTCGGCCCCTCGAAATCGATGGCATAGAGCCGCCGCTGCGGGCTCGGCGGCTCGGTCGGGCGCAGGCGCTCCGCCGACCCGGCCCGGGTCGAGACGACGCGGGCGAGATCGCCGGGCAGGGCCTCGGTCGGCTCGGCGCCCACCGTGGTCAGGCGATAGGCGACGCGCAGCGCCGTGCCGGGCTCCGCGGGCACGGCGGGCACGAAGGCCGCCACGATGTTGTCCATGTACTCTTCCCGCGAGGGGATCTCGAAGAGCTGCACCGCCCCGTCGGCGAAGGGAGCAGCCGGCCGCGGCGAGGCCCCGCTCGCCACCATTTCCGGCCGGGGCGCATCCGTGAGCGGCTCGATCCAGAGACCCGGGCGCGCCTCGTGCCGCGCCTCGACATCGAGATAGGCGGCGAAGGTCCGCTCGCGCTGCATCAGGCCGAAGCCCTGCAGCGGCTGCGCCCGGAAGGCCGAGATCTGCGGGCTCGGCCGCCCGTTGACGAGGGGGCGCCAGAGCCGATCCGTGCCGGTGCGGACCACGAGCCCGTCCGAATCGTGCACCTGCGGGCGGAAATCGTCGAAGGCCTGCGCGTTGCGGGCGCCCGGCCCGCTCTGTCCATGCAGGAACATGCTGGTCAGCGGCGCGAGGCCGAGCCGGTCGATCCGGCGCCGCGGATGCAGCGAGGCCGTGACCGTGACGCGCGCCGGGTCGCCGGGCTCGATCGCGAAGCGGTAGGCGCCGGCGACGCTCGGGGAATCGAGGAGTGAGACCACGGTGATGCGGCGCGCCTCCGGCTCCGGCTCGCAGATCCAATGCGCCACGAAGTCCGGAAACTCCTCGCCCTCCGGCGCGCCGGTGCCGATGGCGAGGCCGCGGGCGGAGAGGCCGTATTCCTGGCCGTCCCCGCGCAGGCGGAAATAGGAGGCGCCGAGGAAGACCAGGAACTCCTCCTGGAATCCGGGCACGCGGCCCTTCGGGGCGTCCGAGAAGGCATAGTGCAGACGGAAGCCCGCGAAGCCGAGATCGGGCGCGAAGCTCCTGCCGGCGAGGTCCTTGCCGAGGTCGAACAGGCGCGACTCGTAGGACACGGGACGCGGCGCCCCGGTGCGCGGCTGCACGAAGAGCCGCACGCGCTTCTTCTGCAGGAAGCCGCGGTGGAACAGCTGCGCGCTGAAATGCCGCCCGAGCCGCAGGGCCTCGGCGGGACGGAAGACGATGCGGCGGTAGCCGTCGTAGGAGAGACCCGCGAGCGCCGGAGGCAGGTCGTCCGGCGGCGGCGCGTAGGGGGCCGCCGCGAGGCGCTCGGCCTGGGCGACCACGCCCTCGAACGTCATGGCCGCGTCCGGCCGATCTCCGTGCGGCGTCTCCTGCGCCATCGTTCTGGCGGTATTCAGGTCGATGGCGCTAGGAACAAACGTACCGGCAATAGCGGTCGCGGCCGTCCGAAGAACCGATCGACGGGAGGGGGAACCCGAACTGCTTAGGTGTGGCGCCTCGCGCCGCTCCGATCCCAGCCCTTCGCCTCGTTCAACGGCGTCCTCGTTCATGCGGTCCCTCGATCCTCGATGGCGGCCGGATTGTCTCCACGTCGAGTTCCACGCGCCATGTCCATCACACCGATGCCGCAGGAGACACAGGCGGTCGAGGCTCGCGCGGCGGACCGCGCCGCAGGAGCCGCTGTCGTTGCCGGCGCCTCTATCGAGGCTTGGCACGCCGAGGACAAGGGTCCCGGCGCGGGGAATGCCGGACCAGCCCGTCGCACCCTCCTGCGCCGCCGCCTCGCCCTGGCGCTGCCGACGCTGGCCACCGCGGCTGTCATCGCGGCGCTCGCGGCCTCCGCCTATCCGGCCGCCGGCTGGCTCGGCGGCGCGGTGCTCGGCCTGTTCTGCGTGCTGATGGCGTGGCAGTCCTTCACCGCCTGGCAGTACCTCTACGGACTCGTCGCGACCCTCCTCGGCGACCGCGCCAAGTCGGCGCTGGAGCGGCGCTCGGAAGGGACGGTCCCCGCCCCGAGCGGGCGCTCGCGCACCGCAGCGGTGGTGGCGATCCACGCCGAGGACGCGGTCGCGGTCTTCGCCGCCCTGCGCGTGATGGCCCGCTCGCTCGCCCGCGAGGGCGCCGAGGACATCGACCTCTTCGTCCTCTCCGACACCCGGGACGGCGCCATCGCCGCGGTGGAGGAGCACGAATTCGCCCGCATCCTGGCCTGGCGCGCGAGCGCGGGGCCGGGCCTGCCGCAGGTGCGCTACCGCCGCCGCCGCGAGAATCTCGGCCGCAAGGCCGGCAACATCGCCGAGTTCTGCGAGACCTACGGGCACGAATACGACTTCATGATCGTGCTCGACGCCGACAGCCTGATGACCGGCGCCGCCATGCGCCGCCTGGTCGGGCTGATGGAGGAGAGCCCGCGCGTCGGCCTGATCCAGACCGTGTCCTACGCGGCCGGCCGCGACACCCTGTTCGCGCGCATCCAGCAATTCGCGGTGCGCCTCTACGCGCCGCTGGCCCTGCGCTGCCTCGAGACCTGGCAGGGGCCCGACGGCAGCTACTGGGGCCACAACGCGATCCTGCGGGTCGAGGCCTTCGCGAACAACGCCGCCCTGCCCGTCCTGCCGGGGCGGGCGCCGCTTGGCGGCGAGATCCTCTGCCACGACATCGTGGAGGGCGCCCTCCTGCGCCGCGCGGGCTGGGAGGTACGCCTGCTGCCCGAGATGGGCGGCACCTGGGAGGAGATGCCGACGAACCTCGTCGATCTGCTCGGCCGCGAGCGGCGCTGGTGCCAGGGCAACCTGCAGCACCTCTCGGTCCTGCCCTGGACCGGGCTGCGGGCGGCCAGCCGCTGGCACCTCGCCACCGGCATCCTCGCCTACCTGATGCTGCCGCTGTGGATCGCCTTCCTCGGCCTCGGCACCTGGCTCACCGCGCGCACCGGCGATCTCGGGCTCCTCGGCTACGGGCTCACCGGCACCACGCCCGCCGCCCACGCGCTCGCCGCCCTCACCGTCCTGGTGCTCGCCCTGCCGAAGGTCCTGAGCCTCGGCTACGTGCTCGCCTCGCCCCGGCGCCGGGCCGAGTTCGGCGGCAGCGGCCGGCTCCTCGCGAGCGCCGCCCTGGAACAGGCGATCTGGGTGGTGCTCTGGCCGGTGATGACCCTGTTCACGGCCGCCGCCGTGGTCTCGACCTTCTTCGGCCGGGTGGTGCGCTGGGACACGCAGGCGCGCGACGACCGCCGCGTGCCCTGGTCCGAGGCCCTCCGCCTCCAGGCGGATGCCGTGGTGGTCGGCGCGGTGCTGACTCTCGGCCTCATCCTCGCCGGCGATCTCGTGCTGGCCCTCTGGATGGCGCCCCTCGCCATCGCGCTGATCACCAGCCCGGCGCAGAGCGTGCTGACGAGCAGCGCCGGCCTCGGCCGGATCGCGCGGCTGCGCGGCCTGTTTCTCACCGTGGACGACACCATCCAGGCCCCGGAACTCGCCGAGTTGCATCAGACCCGCCTGCCGGCCCCCGCCCCGCAGGCCGCCGCCCGCGTGGGCCAGGGGGCGGTCTGGCTCGCCGCCGACGAGGCATGAGGGGACGCCCGCCTTACTTCTTCTCCAGAACCTGGATCGGGTTGGTGCGCTGGCTCGCCGCGGGCTCCTGCGTGAGCGAGCTCGCCCCGCCCGACCGTTCCTGCGGCGCCTGGGTCGCACCCTTCGGCGAGCCCGGGCCGCCAACCGCGGTGCCGTCCGAACCGGTCTGCGTCGGTACCGTCCCGCTCGCCAGTTCGAGGCAGGTCACCATCTCGACATAGGACGGGTAGCCGCCGGCCTTGAACTGGCTCTGGCACTGCGACTTGGCCGCGGCGCTGTAATCGCCCCAGCGGCGCTCGGCCTCCTTCTTGGCCTCGCGTTCCGAGCGGAGGCAGCCGTTGCGGCTCTCCTCCTCCGTCGCGCTGGAGCCGATATTGACCCGGCCCGCCGAGGCGCAGGTCTTCTCGACATCGAGCTGCGGCACCGCATCGGCGCGGGCGGCGACGCTGCCGAGAAGGGCGAGCAGGAGAGCTGCCGGCAGGAGGGTTCGGATCTGAGTCATGGTCGGGCTCCGGCAGAGAAGGGCGTCCGGTCGCAGAGCCGGAGCGGGATTCTGCCGGCACAACGCGCCTGAGGCCCGATCGTCGCCGGATCCGGTGAAATTCCGCTGCCGCTGCTTCCGCTCCGCATCCTGCGATCACAGGATCCTGTCGGAATTAACCCTGGCCGCCTCCTTCCGGGCCTCAGCGGGGAGCCTTCGCGCACCTGCGCCGTTGTCGCGCATGCCCAAGCTGACGACGCTGTCCCTGCTGACCCTCCTTGCGACCACCATGCCCGCCGCTGCGGCGAGCTTCCCCTGCGACAAGGCCGAGACGCCCGACGAGAAGGCGGTCTGCGCGAACCTCGCCCTCAACGACCGCGACGTCGAGATGGCCACCCGATTCGACATCCTGAAGGAGGTGCTGCCGATGGGTGGCCGCTCCAAGATGCAGGACGATCAGGAGATCTGGCTGAAGGAGCGCCGCAGCTGCGGCGGCGAGACCGCCTGCCTGCGCGACCTCTACGACGCGCGGCTCAAGACCCTGCGCGGCCTGCTCTCGGAATTCGCCAAGCAGGGGCCGTAGCGAATCCGCTCAGCCCGAGAGCCGCGCCAGCAACCGCTCGGCGAGCGGGTTCTCGGCGGCGAAGGCGTAGTCGATCCGGCGCACGCTCACGGCCCGGGCGCCCGCCCGGACCAGTGCGTCGGCGAGGTCGAACACGGCGGCCTCGGGACAGCGCAGCACGATCTCGCCGTCGATCCCGCGGGGAGCGCCGTAGGGCAGCTCGGCCTCGTGCTCCGCCGCGATCGTCGCGAGGTCGATCTCGCCCGCCTCCGGCAGGCCTGCCCGCACCTCGCGAGTGGTGCGCGCGCGCTCCTCGGCGCTGATCCGGCCCATCACCGCCCGGAAGGCCGCGCGCTGCGCCTCGCCCCAGGGCGCGTTGAGGGAGGCGACGAGATTGGCCTCCGAGCGCAGGATGATGCCGTCGTCGAGGATCTTGAGGGCGTTGGCGGCCAGCGTCGCGCCGGTGGTGGTGATGTCCACGATGATCTCGGCCGAGCCCGCCGCCGGCGCGCCCTCGGTGGCGCCCAGGCTCTCCACGATGCGGTAATCGGCGACCCCCTTCTCGGCGAAGAAGCGCCGGGTCAGGTTCACGTATTTGGTGGCGATGCGCAGGCGCCTGCCGTGGCGCGTCCGCATCTCGGCCGCCACCTCGTCGAGATCGCCCATGGCCCGCACATCGATCCAGGCCTGCGGCACGGCGACGACGACCGTGGCGTTGCCGAAGCCCAGCGGCGTCAGCAGCTCGACCTGACCCTTCGCGTCGGGCAGCGTCTCCCGGATCAGGTCCTCGCCGGTGATGCCGAGATGGGCAGCGCCCGAGGCGAGCTGGCTGGCGATCTCCGAGGCCGAGAGGTAGCGCACCTCGACGTTCGGCACGCCCACGAGCTTGCCGCGGTAGTCGCGCGCGCCCGAGCCTTGCGCGAGCTTCAGGCCCGCCCGGGCGAAGAAGGCGTTGGCGTTCTCCTGCAGCCGGCCCTTCGAGGGCACGGCGAGGACGAGGGGACCTTCGGACGCGCTCACCGGCCCGCTCCTACCACGCGATCGACCCAGAAGGTGCAGCCGACGGCGGGCTGCGGCTCGGCGCTGCCGAGATGGGTGAGAAGCCCGTCGTAGCGCCCGCCGCCAACGAGGGTCGGCCGGCCCTCCCCGCCGGTGATCTCGAAGATGAAGCCCGTATAGTAGTCGAGGTTGCGCGCGAAGGCGCCGCTGAAGCGGAAGCGGTCGAGCGGCAGGCCGCGGGCGGCGATGAAGCCGTTGCGCTCCTCGAACAGGTCGAGGGCGGCGTCGAGGGCGGCGTGGCGGAGGCCGGCCTCCCGGACGAGGCTGCGCAGGTCGCGCGCGGCCGTGTCGGGATCGCCCGCGATCGCCCGGTAGCGGTCGATCAGGGCGCGGTTCTCGGTGTTGAGCCCGGCCCCGCCGCTCGCCTGCGCCGCGGCCTTGGCGAGGAAGCGCTCGGCGATCTCGCCGGCGCTGCGCCCGCCCACCGCCGAGATGCCGGCGATGGCGAGCACATCCTCCACGAAGGCGCGCACCCCGCGCGGGTCCTGGCCCTGGATCGCCGCGAGCAGACCCGCATGCGGATCCTCGGGCAGGGCCGCGTTGGTGATGCCGTCGAGGGGCCGGCCGGCGGCCAGCGCCCGCAGCGTCCGGCGCTTGGCGGCCGGCGGCACGGCGAGCCCGTCGAGGAGGGCCACCGTCAGGCCCATGTCGCCGAGGCGAACCTGGGGCGCGGCATGGCCGAACAGGGCGAGCCCTTCGAGGGCGAGCCCGAGAACCTCGGCATCGGCCGCTGGAATGTCGGGACGGCCGATCGATTCGATGCCGGCCTGGAGAAACTCGTCGGGCTCGTCCGCCGCGAGGCGGAAGACCGGTCCGAGATAGCTGTAATCGGCGCTGCCGCCCTGGCCCCGCGCCCGGTGCAGGCGGCAGACCGGAATCGTGAATTCCGGCCGCAGGCACATCTCGGCGCCGGCCACGTCCTGCGTGACGAAGATGCGCCGCCGGATGTCCTCGCCGGACAATTCCAGGAACGGCTCGACCGGCTGGAGCACGGGCGGGGTGACGCTGGCATAGCCGGCCGCCGTCAGATGCGCGAGGAGCCGCGCCTGCGCGCCGCCATCGGCCCCCGTAGTCTCTGCCTCCGGTCGTGTCATGCGCTCCACTCGCCCGTTTCCGGCGGCTCTGTAGCAACCGGGGGGCGGCTTGGCGACTGCCAACGCGTGCGCGGGTGGCGCTGATCGCGAAAGCCGGTCAACGGCTTCGGGCGATCAGCGGCGCATCGCGTCCATGCGCAGGCCGTGCTGCGGCCGCACGGTGACCCGCTGGACCGGGATCACCGGCGGATGGTCGCCGGGCAGCGCGAGGCGGACGGCGCGGACGACATGGGCCAGCACGATCACCGCCTCCTGCAGCGAGAAGCTCTGGCCGATGCAGACGCGCGGGCCCGCCCCGAAGGGCAGGTAGGCGAAGCGCGGGATCGCCTCGCGGGCGGCGCCGAGGAAGCGCTCCGGCACGAAGGCCGCCGGATCCTCCCAGAGGGCTCGGTGACGGTGCAGCACGTAGGGCGACACCATCACCACGGAGCCCTGCGGCACCTTCACCCGCCCCAGCCTGTCCGGCTTCAGGGCCTGGCGACTGAGGATAGCCGCGGGCGGGAAGAGGCGCAGGGTCTCCTCGATCACCGCCTTGGCGAAGGGCAGGCGCTCGATCGTGAAGCGGCCCTCCGCATCGGCCGCCGCCTCCACCTCCGCCTCCAGCCGCGCCAGGGCGCCGGGGTCCTGCGACAGGCAGTAGAGCGTCCAGGTCAGCGCGTTGGCGGTGGTCTCGTGGCCGGCGGCGATGAAGGTGACGATGTTGGCGCTGACGTCGAGGTCCGACAGGCCCTCGCCGGTCTCCGGATCCTGGGCGGCGAGCAGCAGCGTGAGCAGGTCCTGGGGCGCCTCACCCGCCGCCATCACCGCGCGGCGGCGCGCGATCAGCGCCTCCACGATCTCGGCGAAGTAGCGGATCGCCGGCCGCGCCCGCAGCCGGCCGAGGCGCGGCACGAAATCGGGCACGCCGAACACGTCGAGCGGGTCGATCGGCCCGACCGATTCAAGGAAGCGGGTGATGGCCCGGGCCAGCGCGTCCGGGTCGTTCTGCGGCCCGTTCGTGAAGATCGTCCGCTCCAGCACGTCAAGGGTGACGCGGGTCATCTCCTGGGCCACGTCGATCCGGGTGCCGGCGCGACGGACGAGGCGCCGGGCCAGGCGCTCGCCGGCCGCGTTCATCGCCGCCTCGAAGCCGCGCACGGTGCGCAGGGAGAAGATCGGCGCAAGGGTGCGCCGCTGCAGGCGCCACGCCTCCCCCTCCGCCGTCAGCAGGCCCTCGCCGAGGCCCGGGGCCAGCACGCGGCGCTGCAGGTCGTCCTTGCGGTAGCCGGCCGCGTTCTCGACGAGCACGTGCCGGATGAGGGCGGGCTCGCTCACCACGGTGATGCGGCCGAGCACGCCCTCGCCGGCCATCACCGAGGCGGTGAAATGCTCCTCCATCCAAGTGGCAAGGGGATTGGCGCGCACCGTCCTCAGGAATTCGAACAGGCCCTGCGGCCGGCGCAGGGGCGGAGGCACCGGCGGGCGGAAGCGGGCGGTCGTCGGGGTCTGCGGCGCGGATGCGAGCATCGGCTGGCGGCTCCGGGGCGGTCCTTACCGGGGCGACCTACAGGTCGCGGCATTTGTCAGGGCGGCCGCGCGGCGCGTTCGCGTTTCCGTCCCGCCTTCGCTAAGTAGGTGCCGCACTGCACCAGACGTAGAGGCCACGATGTCGCCCACCGAGACCGCCACCCGCACGGAATCCGACACGTTCGGCCCGATCGAGGTCCCGGCCCACCGGTACTGGGGCGCGCAGACCCAGCGCTCGATCCAGAACTTCAAGATCGGCACGGACCGGATGCCGGCCCCGCTGGTGCACGCGCTCGGCCTCGTGAAGCAGGCGGCGGCGCTGGTGAACAAGGATCTCGGCGGCCTCGACGCCAAGATCGCCGCGGCCATCGCCGAATCGGCCGCCGAGGTGGTGGCGGGGCGCCACGACGACGAGTTCCCGCTGGTCATCTACCAGACCGGCTCGGGCACCCAGTCCAACATGAACGCCAACGAGGTGATCGCGAGCCTCGCCAACGAGCGGCTCGGCGGCAAGCGCGGCGGCAAGTCGCCGGTCCACCCGAACGACCATTGCAACCGCGGCCAGTCCTCGAACGACGTGTTCCCGACGGCGATGCACATCGCGGTGGCCCGCGAGATCCAGGAGCGCCTGCTGCCGGCGCTCTCCCACCTGCACGGTGCTCTGGATTCCAAGGCCAAGGCCTTCGCGTCGATCGTCAAGATCGGCCGCACCCACCTGCAGGACGCGACCCCGGTCTCGCTCGGCCAGGAATTCTCCGGCTATGCCGCACAGGTCGCGCTCGGCGGCTCCCGCGTCGCCGCGACGCTGCCCGGCGTGCTGGCGCTGGCCCAGGGCGGCACCGCCGTCGGCACCGGCCTCAACGCGCATCCGGAATTCGCCGAGCGGTTCGCGGCCAAGGTCGCGGAGCTGACGGGGCTGCCCTTCACCTCGGCCGAGAACAAGTTCGAGGCGCTCGCCACCCACGACGCGCTGGTGTTCACGCAAGGCGCGCTTCAGGCGCTCGCCGCCGGCCTGTTCAAGATCGCGCAGGACATCCGCTTCCTGGGTTCCGGCCCGCGCTCGGGGCTGGGCGAATTGTCGCTGCCGGAGAACGAGCCCGGCTCCTCGATCATGCCGGGCAAGGTCAACCCGACCCAGTGCGAGGCGCTGACCATGGTCTGCGCCCAGGTGATCGGCAACGGCACCACGGTGAGCTTCGCCGGCTCCCAGGGCAATTTCGAGCTCAACGTGTTCAAGCCGGTGATCGCCAACGCCGTGCTGCAATCGGTGCGGCTGCTGGCCGACGCCGCGATCAGCTTCACCGACAACTGTGTGGTCGGCATCAAGGCCAACGAGGACAAGATCGCCGACCTGATGAGCCGGTCTTTGATGCTCGTCACGGCGCTCGCCCCCTCGATCGGCTACGACAAGGCCGCGGAGATCGCCAAGACCGCGCACAAGAACGGCACCACCCTCAAGCAGGAGGCGCTCCGCCTCGGATACGTCACCGAAGCGGAGTTCGAGCGTGTGGTACGCCCGGAGACCATGCTGGCCCCGAGCGCGGAGGCGTGAGGACCCGGCCGGCGCGGACGGTCCGCGCCGGCCCTCGAACAGGAGGCGGATGCGATGGGTGAGGTCATCAACCTGCGCCAGGCCCGCAAGGCGCGCGAGCGCGCCGCGAAGGAGGCCCTGGCCACCGAGAACCGCATCGCCTTCGGCCGTCCGAAGAAGGCCAGGACCCTGCAGGAGAAGCGCAAGGTGCTCGAAGAGACGCGCCACGAAGGCCATCGCCTCGAACGGGACGAACCCGAGGCGTGAGCGGCATCCGCAAGCGCTCGGTCATGATCGCCGGGCACCCGACCAGCGTCTCCCTGGAGGAGCCGTTCTGGGAGGCCCTGCGTGGGGTCGCCTCCGCCCGCAGCCAGTCGGTCCAGGCCCTGATCGGGACGATCGATGCGGGGCGCGGGCCGCAGAACCTGTCCTCGGCAATCCGGGTCTTCGTGCTGGAGGCGGTGCGCGCGCCCAGCGTGGCCGCGGCGCCGCAGGTCGCCGGAGACTACGCGCGGGCCGATTGACCCGCGCCGTCCCGGGCCGTTAGCTCGCGGCGACGGTTCCCCTCGGGGATCAAAAGGGAACGCGGTGGGAGCGTACGCTCGATGCCGCGGCTGCCCCCGCAACTGTGAGCGGCGAGCCTTCCGCCACCATGTCACTGGATGAGCCTCATCCGGGAAGACGGTGAGAGGGCAGCGACCCGCGAGCCAGGAGACCTGCCGTCAGCCGTGGTCACACGCGAGGCGCGTCGGGCGGGGTGTCCTGACGGGTGTCGAGGCGCCGTCATTCCCGCGTAGGAAGACGGCAGCCCTCGGCTTCGTTCGCGGTGACGTGCCACTGCCGTTGCCCCGAGGCTGTCCCGTGCGCCCCTTGCTCTCGACCCTGGCGATCCTGCTCGCTGCCGGACCCGCGCTCGCCCGCGCGGAGGCCGACGAGGCGACGCTCGCCGAACTCTCCGTCAGCGCCGAGCGCGTACCCGGTCCGGATCCGGCCGCGAGCGCAGGCTTCGTGGGCGGCGTCAGCGGGATCGGAGGCGCCCTACGGCCGGTCGAGGCGGCGAGCGCCGGGGTGATCTCCGGCGCGCAGCTCAACAGCCGGCCGATCACGCGGCCCGGCGAGGTGCTGGAAGCGGTGCCGGGCCTCATCGTCACCCAGCATTCCGGGGAGGGCAAGGCCAACCAGTTCTTCCTGCGCGGCTTCAACCTCGACCACGGCACCGACATCGCCCTCTTCGTCGACGGCATGCCCGTGAACATGCGCAGCCACGCCCACGGTCAGGGCTATGCCGACCTCAACTTCCTGATCCCCGAGCTCGTCGGCGGCGTGGAATTCCACAAGGGGCCCTACTTCGTGCGCGACGGCGACTTCGCCTCCGCCGGCTCGGTGCGGATCGACTATCTCGACACGGTCGCGCAGAACCTCGCCCTCACCACGATCGGCTCCTTCGGCTACAGGCGCGCCCTGACCATCGCCTCGGCGCCGCTCGGAGCGGGCAACCTGCTCGTGGCCGGCGAGGCGCAGACCTATGACGGCCCCTGGGACGTTCCCGACCGCCTGAGGAAGTTCAACGGCGTGCTGCGCTACAGCCAGGGCACCGCGCTCGACGGCTTCGCCGTCACCGGCATGGCCTACTGGGCCAAGTGGAACGCCACCAACCAGATCCCCGAGCGGGCAGTGGCGGAGGGAATCATCGGGCGCTACGGCACGCTGAATCCGACCGATGGCGGCGATACCGGCCGCTTCTCCCTCTCGGGCCGCTGGAGCCGGACGGACGAGACCGGGGTCACCCGGGCGAGCGCCTACGTCAACCGCTACCGGATGAACCTGTTCAACGACTTCACCTATGTCCTCACCGACCCCGTCAACGGCGACCAGTTCCGCCAGCGCGACGACCGGGTGCTCGGCGGCGGCGAGATCTCCCACGTCTTCCAGGGCGATCTCACCGGGCTGCCGATGGAGAACGAGATCGGCGTGCAGACTCGCACCGATTCGATGCGCGTCGGGCTCTTCAACACCGCGAACCGCCTCTATCGCGCGACGGTGCTCGACGACCGCGTGCTGGAGGCGAGCGCGGCCTTCTACTACGAGAACCGCCTGCGCTGGACCGACTGGCTGCGCACGAGCGTCGGCTTTCGGGCAGACGGCTATTACGCCGACGTCCGCTCCGACACGCCGGCCAATTCCGGCAAAGCGCGCGACGGCATCGTCAACCCGAAGCTCGGCCTCGTGCTCGGGCCGTGGTCGGAGACCGAGCTCTACCTGAACTATGGCGGCGGCTTCCACTCGAACGACGTGCGCGGCGTGACCGCCACGGTCGATCCGGCGAGCCCGCTCTTCACCGTCGCGCGCGCGCCCTTCCTCGTGCCCTCGACCGGCTACGAGATCGGCATCCGCAACCGCTCGATCGCGGGTCTTGAGACGGCCGTGGCCTTGTTCCGGCTCGACTTCGCCTCCGAGAACCTGTTCCAGGGCGATACCGGCACCACCGAGCCGAGCCGGCCGACCCGGCGCTACGGCATCGAGTGGACGAACCGCTACGCGGTGACGCCCTGGCTGCGGCTCGAAGGCGACCTCACGGTGACGAATGCCCGCTTCGCGGACCGCGATCCGGCCGGCCGCCGGGTGCCCGATGCGCCGACCACCATCGCCTCGGCGGGCGTGACCTTCGGTGAAGGCCTCGGCTGGTTCGGCGCCCTGCGGGTGCGCTATTTCGGTCCGCGTCCGCTGATCGAGGACAATTCGGTGCGCTCGCGGCCGACCGCGCTGCTGAACGGCCGGGTCGGCTACACGTTCGAGAGCGGGGTCAGCCTTTCCCTCGACATCCTGAACCTGACGAACGCAAAGGCCGACCAGATCGCCTATTTCTACACCTCGCGCCTTCCGGGCGAGGCAGCGGACGGCGTCGCGGACCGGCACACCCATCCCGTCGAGCCGACCGCTGTGCGCCTCACCCTGGCGGGGCGCTTCTGACCCCGCTCGGCGTCTGAGCGGCAGCGGCATCCGCCATCCCGAAGGGATCAAGCGGATGTCGGATGCACCGTCAGGGCGCGAGGACGGCCGCGATCTGCGCCTGGATCGCCTCCGGATCGGCGAAGCGCAGGCGCACGGGCAGGACCTGGGCGCCGAACCCGGCGGGCAGGCGCACGGCATCCTTCTCGGTGGTGACGAGGTCCGCGCCGAGCCTCTCCGCCTCGGCCGTCAGCGCCGCGAGGTCGCCCGCGCCGTAGGGGTGGTGATCGGGGAAGGACCGGGTGGCGGCGATCTCCGCGCCGCAGGCGGACAAGGTCGCGAAGAACTTCCGCGGCCGGCCGATCCCGGCGAACGCCAGCACGCGGCGGCCGGCGAAGCCGGCGCCCTCGGGCTCCAGCGCGGCCCGGTGCACCGGCAAGCCCCGCGCCTGCGCCGCCCCGGCGACCCGCGCGCCCGGCTCGCCCGAGCCGACGAGGATCAGCCCGGCGACGTGGCGCCACTGGCGCGCCAGGGGCGCCCGCAGGGGCCCCGCCGGGAAGGGGCGCCCGTTGCCGATTCCGCTGCCGGCATCGACCACGACCAGAGCCAGGTCCTTGGCAAGGCCGGGATTCTGCAGGCCGTCATCCATCACCACCACGTCGGCGCCGCAGGCGGCACAAAGCGCCGCCCCGGCCGCGCGGTCGCGGGCGACCACCGCGGGGGCGAAGCGGGCGAGCAGCAGCGCTTCGTCGCCCACATCGGCGAAGCCGTGGCGGGCCGGATCGACCTGAACCGGGCCGGCGAGCCGGCCGCCATAGCCGCGGCTGAGGAAGGCCGGCGCCCGGCCAAGGCCGCGCAGGATCTCCGCCAGCGCCAGGGCGGTGGGGGTCTTGCCGGCCCCACCCAGGGTGAAGTTGCCGAGGCAGAGGACCGGGCAGGGGCCGGGCCGGCCGGGCCGGGCCATCCGCGCGGCCGTCATCCGGCCGTAGAGCGCGCCGAGCGGGGCCAGAGCCAGGGCGGCGGGGTGATTCGGGGAGCCGTCCCAGAAGGCGGGCGGGCGCATCAGCCCTGCCATCAGCCCTGCAAGGCCGCGAGCTTCATCTGCGCCACGAACGGGTCGAGCACGGCGAGCGTCCGGGTCACCGCTCCCTCGAAGGGCGCGAGCGCCCGCTGCCCAGCCTCGGCGACGGCACGGGCGCGGGCGGGGTCGGCGAGGAGATCGCCGAGGCTCGCGGCGAGTTCGCGCCCGTCGCTCACCGCCAGCGCGCCGCCGGCCGCGTCGAGGGCACGGTAGACCTCGGCGAAGTTCTGGATGTGCGGCCCGTGCAGCACCGCCGCATCGAGGCGCAGGGGCTCGATCGGGTTCTGGCCGCCGCGCGCGACAAGGGAGCCGCCGAGGAAGGCGACAGGGCTCAGGCGGTAGAACAGGCCGAGCTCGCCCACCGTGTCGGCGACGTAGACGTCGACGCCCGGATGCGGGCGCCCGCCCGCGGCGCGGCGCGCACTGCGCAGGCCCGCTTCCGTGGCGTGCGCCGCCGCCTCCGGCCCGCGGCCTGGATGGCGCGGGGCGATCAGGGTCAGGAGATCGGGAAAGCGGCTCTTGAGCTGCGCATGGGCGAAGACCGCCGCCGCCTCCTCGCCGGGATGCGTACTCGCCGCGATCCAGACGGGCCGCGCCCCGATCATCTCGCCGAGATAGGCCAGTTGCTGCCGGTCGGCCGGGGGCACGGCAGAGTCGTATTTGAGGTTGCCGGCCACACTCACCCGCGGCGCGCCGAGACGGGCGAAACGCGCCGCGTCGTCCCGCGTCTGCGCGAGGCAGATCGCGATGCGCGCGAGCAGGGCCTCGGCCGTGCGCGGCGAGCGCTCCCAGCCCCGCAGCGAACGCTCCGACATCCGGCCATTCACCAGGATCAGCGGGATCCCGCGATCGTGCAGGCCGAGGATCACGTTGGGCCAGATCTCGGATTCGGCCACCAGCGCGAGATCCGGCTGCCAATGGTCGAGGAAGCGCCCGACCCAGCGCGGCGCGTCGAGGGGCATGTACTGGTGCACGGCGCCCGCCGGCAGGCGAGTGCCGATCAGCTCGGCCGCGGTGCGCGTGCCCGTGGTGACCAGAACCGAGAAGCCGCGGGCGATCATGCCCTCCACCAGCCCCACCAGGGAGAGCACCTCGCCGACGCTCGCGCCATGCATCCAGACGAGGGGCCCCACCGGCCGGGCGCGGCCCGGCAGGCCGCGACGCTCGGACAGGCGGCGCGGATCCTCCTTGCCGCGGCGGGCGCGCCAGGCGAGGAGCCCCGCCACCGCCGGCTCGCCGAGGCGTAACGTCGCCCGGTAGGCCCGGAGCGGCAAGGTCAGGGGCGGCGCCCTCACGCCGCGGCCTCGCGCCAGCGGGCACCGACCCGGTCGGGCCGGCCGACCAGGGTGTAGGCGCGGTCGTGCACGCGGTTCATCTCGGCCTCCAGGCGCAGGCGCAGGCCCTCGAAGGCCTCCGGCTCGACCTCGCGGGGCACGGTGATCGGCTCGCCGAACACCACGGCGCCCCGGCCGAAGGGCAGGCCGAGGCAGGCCCTGTCCCAGGAGTTGAAGCGCAGGTGCCGGCTCGTCACCACCGCCACCGGCACGATCGGGCGGCCGGAGAAGCGGGCGAGCGTGAGGATGCCGGCATCGGCGCGGCGGGACACCTTCGGCACGTCGGCGCTGAAGGCCACGGTCTCGCCGGCCTTGAGGGCCTTCAGCATGGCGCGCAGGCCCTCGGCCCCGCCCTTGGCGCGGGTGTCGCTCTCCCGCCGCCGCCCGCGCGCCCCGGAGGCGCGGATCACCCGGACGCCCATCCGGGTCAGGGCGATCGTGTTGATGTTGCCGTCGGGGTTGCGCGAGATGATCGTGGCGATGCGGTCCTGCGGGCGGCGGGCGAAGGGCACCATGATATGCTGGCCGTGCCACATGCCGGCGATGAAGGGGGTCTGCCCGTCGAGCCAGCCGTCGTCCGCCTCGGCGGGCTCCACCGTGAACCGGTTGGTGCGTCGGACCAGTCCGAGATAGCCGGCCGCGAGGGTGCCGAGCAGATCCTGGACCGCCGGTAGGCGGCTGATGCGTTTGGCGAGGCTCATCGGGCGCGTCTGTGGGCCTGGACCGGCGGCTCGCACCGTCCGGACCTCGGGGCGGGTCGGTCCGCTGCGGGCGGCGCGTCGGCGGGGCTGTCTACCCCTGCCCGCGGCCGGGGCGCAACCGACGCCGGGCGCTCGGCTCGGTGAGAGTCCGCTTGCCTGGAACAATTCCAATGTATAGATTGGAATTGTTCCAGACGAGGTGACGGCCATGGCGGCAGGATTGGACGGGGGCATCGCCCTGAACGATGCGGCGGAGCGGCACCGCGCCTTCGTGCTGCGCTACGTGCAGCCGGGGCTCGCCGGGCTGATCGACGGGTCGGTCTCCACCCTGGCGCCGATCTTCGCCGCCGCCTTCGCCACCCAGGCGAACGGGCCGACCCTCCTCGTCGGGCTCGCCGCCTCGATCGGCGCCGGCATCAGCATGGGGCTGACCGAGGCCCTCTCCGACGACGGCCAAGTGACGGGCCGCGGCGATCCCCGGATGCGCGGCCTCGTCTGCGGCGCGATGACGGCGCTCGGCGGCCTCGGCCATACCCTGCCCTACGCGATCCCCGATTCCTGGCCGAACGCCTTCTGGCTCGCCACCAGCCTCGCGATCCTGGTGGTGGCGGTGGAGCTGGTGGCGATCGCCGCCATCCGCACCCGCTACATGGCGACCCCATTCGGGCGGGCCGCGCTGCAGGTGCTGGTCGGCGGGGCGCTGGTGCTCGCCACGGGGATGCTGATCGGGAGCGCGTGAGGGCGGGGATGCGGCGCCCCGCTTGACGCGCGGGCCCCGAGCCGCGATGCGCTGGGCCCGATGACGGCCACGCCCTTCCGCCTCGCCCATCTCAGCGACCCGCATGTGGGGCCGCTCTCGCGCCCGCGTCTGCGCCAGCTCCTCGGCAAGCGGGCCACGGGCTACGCCAACTGGCGCCGCGGCCGCTCGCGCAGCCACGACATGGAGGTGCTTGCGGCGCTGGTGGCGGATCTCCGGGCCCAGGCGCCCGATCACATCGCCTGCACCGGCGACCTCTGCAATATCGGCCTGCCGAGCGAGTGGGAGACCGCCCGGGTCTTCCTGGAGGCGCTCGGCGCGCCCGGGGCGGTCAGCTTCGTGCCGGGCAACCACGACGCGTATGTGCGCGGCTCGCTCGAAGGGCTGCTCGCCGCCTGCGACGGCTGGACCGCGGACGATGGCGGGCTCGGCGGCTGCTTCCCCTATCTGCGGCGGCGGGGGCCCCTCGCCCTGGTCGGCCTCTCGACCGCGATCCCGACCAAGCCCTTCGTGGCGAGCGGACGCCTCGGGCCGGCGCAGATCGCCGCCGCCGAGGCGCTGCTGCGGGCGCTGGCCACCGAGCCCGGCCGGCCCTGCCGGGTGGTGCTGATCCACCACCCGCCCCATCCGGGCGGCGCCCTGCCGGGACGCGACCTGACCGATGCGAAGGCGCTCGCCGCGATGATCGCCCGCACCGGGGCGGAGCTGATCCTGCACGGGCACAACCACGTCACCAGCCTCGCCGCGCTCCCGGGCCCGAACGGGGCGCCGGTGCCGGTGGTCGGCGCGTCCTCAGCCTCGGCCCGGCCCGGCGCGCACGGTCCCTCGCCGGCGCGGCGGGCGGCCTATCTGCTCTTCAGCTTCGTGCGGGAGGGGGAGCGCCACGTCATCACGGCGCGCCAGCGCGGGCTGGATCCCGACGGGACTGTCGCCGATCTCGGCGCGCTGGCACTGGTCTGAGCCGGGCCGTCGGCCCGGCGGCGGCTTAAGAGCCAGCCGCGAGTAGGCCCTGCTGCTGGCGGGCGATGCTGGCCTCGTAGCGCTCCGCCTGGAGCCGGGTGAGGCCGGAGATCAAGGCAATCGTTCCGCGGTAGACAGTGTAGGTTCCGTCCTGGGTCGGGGTGACGCGAATCGTCTCGGACATCGGAGCCATCCTGTGTTGATTGTCGTTGGGATGCGGAGTTTATCTTTCTAAGACGCCGTGCCTTGAGGCGAGAGTCTTCCTTTCTGCTCGAATCTGCTCGAAACATGGGCTGCGAGTTCGGGACGTTAACTGAACGGATGCCCAACGCAAGGGGCGTTGCCGCTCCCTACCTAAGTATTTGCATTGCATCGCAGCGCAGGGTCCGCCGCATTGAATGCTATCTTTGCGCGGGCTGAATGACGGCTTTTCCGTCTTCACAACGGGCGTGGACGCGCCGCTGTGCATACGCGGCGCTCCGATGGCCCGGCGCGGTCCCGCGGATATCTACAGGGCGACCTCGATCAGGAACGGCCCAGGTCGGGCGAGCGCGTGGCGGAACACGTCGATGAAGGCGGGCAACGTCTCGACGCGGCGCGCCTCGACGCCGTAGCCGCGGGCGAGGCTGACCCAGTCCACCGGCGGATCGTCGAGGGAGAGCATGCCGAGCGCCTTCGGGCCCGGATTCCGCGCGCCGACATTGGCGAGTTCGCCGCGCAGGATGGCATAGGCGCGGTTCGACCAGATCAGCGTCACCACGTCGAGGCGCTCACGCGCCTGGGTCCAGAGGGCCTGGGCCGTGTAGAGGGCGCTGCCATCGGCCTGCAGGTTGACGACCTTGCGGTCGCGGGCCGCGATCGCCGCGCCGGTCGCGAGCGGGATGCCGACGCCGATGGCGCCGCCGGAGAGCTGGAGCCAGCTATGCGGCGCGGCCCCGTGGGTGGCGGCGAAGAAGTTGCGTCCCGTGGTCAGCGATTCGTCGCAGATCACCGCCCCCTCGGGGATCAGGGCGCCGAGCACCGGCCCGATCGCGTCGTCCGCCAGGGGGCCGGAATCCGGCAGCGTCGGGCGCGGCGGGATGGGCATCTCGACCGTCGCCGGGGCGCCGACCGCCTCGGCGAGCCGCTCCAGCGCCTCGATCTGGTCCTCCTCGGGTGTGGCGAGGGTCAGCGTCTCGGCCTGTTCGTGCGTCAGCACGCTCGGCTTGCCGGGATAGGCGAAGAAGCCGACCGGCCGGGTGGCGCCGACGAGGATCACCCGGCGGTAGGGCGCGAGCGCCGCGATGGCTTGGTCGATCGGGTAGGGCAGCCGCTCGATCGGCACCGACCCGGCACCGCGGTCGATCCGGGCATTGGCCTGCATGGCCATGAGCCTGGCGCCCGTCTTCGCCGCGATCCGCGCCGCGATGCGCTTGCCCTCCCCGCGCACGGCACGGTCGCCGAGGAACAGCAGCGCCGGCTCGCCGCTCGCCAGCGCCTCCGCCGCCTGCCGCACCGCCATGTCCGCCGCCCGCGCCCGGTCCGGGATCACCGGCACGGGCGCGATGCCGCCGCCCGGCTCCCAGGCGGTGTCGGCGGGCAGGATCAGGGTGGCGATGCCGCCCGGCGCCGTGCGGGACGCCGCGATCGCCGCCGCCCCGTCCCGGCCGATCTCGGCGGCGCTGGTGCCGGTGCGGGTCCAGGCCGAGACGGTGCCGGCGAGCGCCTCGATGTCCGAGGTCAGGGGCGCATCGTACGAGCGGTGGTAGGTGGCGTGCTCGCCGACGATGTTGACCATCATCGAGCGGGCGCGCCGGGCGTTGTGAAGGTTGGCCAGCCCGTTGGCGAGACCGGGGCCGAGATGGAGCAGGGTCGAGGCGGGCTTGTCGGCCATGCGGGCATAGCCGTCCGCGGCGCCGGTGGCGCCGCCCTCGAACAGAAACAGCGCGCAGGCCATGCCCTCGACCCGGTCGAGGGCGGCCACGAAATGCATCTCCGAGGTGCCGGGATTGGTGAAGCAGACCTCGACGCCCCCCGCCACCAGGGTGCGGACGAGGCTCTCGGCGCCGTTCATCGGGTCTGACACGACGGATCCTCTCCCTGAAAACCATCCCGGACGAGATCTGATGGTGACGCGGACGGCCCCGCCGACAAGCCCCAGGTGCCGGCCGAGCCCTGCGCCGCCCGCAGGGAGTCTGGCGTGGGACTTGCGGCCAAGCCGGCGTCTGCAATCTACGCTTGAACCTCCATGCCTCTTCCCCGCGCACCGGCCGGTGCGCGGCGAGGCGACCGCCGGCCTCCCCGGCCCGGCGCTTGAAAGCATCCTCCGATGACCGACAGCCACGACCTCTCCCTCCTCACCGCCAGGGCCCTGGCCGAGGGCATCGCCGCACGGCGGATCTCCCCCGTGGACGCGGTCGAGGCGCTGCTCGCACGCATCGCGGCGCAGGAGCCGAAGCTCCAGGCCTTCACAGAGATCTTCGCCGCCGATGCCCGACTCGCGGCCGAGGGTGCCGAGAAGGCGATCCGCTCCGGCCACGCGGTCGGGCCGCTGCACGGCGTGCCGGTCGCGCTGAAGGATCTCGTGGACCTCGACGGGCGCATCACCATGGGCGGCTCGGCCGCGCACCGGGCGCGCCGGGCGACCCGCACCGCCACCGTCGCCCGCCGCCTGATCGCGCAGGGCATGATCGTGCTGGGCAAGACCCACACGGTGGAATTCGCCTATGGGGGCTGGGGCACCAACCCGCATCTCGGCGTGCCGTGGAACCCCTGGGACGCGGACCTGCCGCGCACGCCCGGCGGGTCGAGCAGCGGCACGGGCGTCGCGGTCGCCGCGCGCATGGCGCCCTGGGGTCTCGGCACCGATACCGGCGGCTCCGTGCGACTGCCGGCCTCGTTCTGCGGGCTGACCGGCCTGAAGGTGACGGTCGGGCGCATCTCCACCCACGGCATCGTCCCGCTCTCGGCCACCCTCGACACGCCCGGTCCGATGGCCCGCAGCGTGGAGGACGCCGCCCTGCTCTACCGGGCCCTGTCCGGCCCCGATCCGCTCGATCCGGCGACGCGCGGCATCGAGCCTGTCGACCCGTTCCCGACCCTGAACCGCGGCGTGCGGGGCCTGCGCCTCGCGCGCATGCCGGAGACGGAGCGCGACGGCGTCGATGCGCCGATGCTCGCGGCCTACGACCGCGCCCTCGACGAACTCGCCCGGCTCGGCGCCGAGATCGTCGAGATCCGCCTGCCCTTCCGCTTCGCCGACCTGTTCGCCTTGAGCGCGATCACCAATGCGGAGGCCTATTTCACCAACGGGACGCTCGCCGAGGATCCGGCGAGCCCCCTCGGCGAGGCGGTGCGGGCGCGGATCCTGGCCGGCGCCAAGCTCTCGGCCCAGGACTATCTCGCTACGCTCAACCGGCGCGACGCCATGAAGCGGGCGCTCGCCGAGGCCTGGGCGGATTGCGACGCCCTGCTGACGCCGACCACCGAGACCCCGGCGATCCCCCTCGACGCCGTGGACGAGGCCCACCTGCCCTCGCGCTTCTGCCGGTTCGGCAACCTGCTCGACCTCTGCGCCCTCGCCCTGCCGAACGGCTACACGGAGGGCGGCCTGCCGCTCTCCCTGCAGATCGTCTGCCGCGGTTACGACGAGGCCATGGCCTTGCGCATCGGCCAGGCCTTCCAGACGGCGACCGACTGGCACCTGCGCCTGCCGCCGGGTATTCCGGGCTGACGCAGGAAGGTGTTGCCCATGGCGCACGACGATCATCACGGCCACCCGCATGGCCATGCGCACGGTCACGCGCACGACCACGCCCACGGCAGCGAGCTCTCGCCGATCGAGGCGCGGGTGCGGGCGCTCGAATCGATCCTGGTCGAGAAGGGCTATGTCGATCCGGCCGCCCTCGACGCGCTGGTCGAGATGTACGAGACCAAGGTCGGCCCCCATAACGGCGCCCGCGTCGTCGCCCGCGCCTGGACCGACCCGGATTACCGCGCGCGGCTCCTGGCCGACGCGACGCCGGCCATCGCCGAACTCGATATCGGCGGGCGCGGCGGCGAGCACATGGTGGTGGTCGCCAACACGCCGGACACGCACAACCTCGTCGTCTGCACCCTGTGCTCCTGCTACCCCTGGCCGGTCCTCGGCCTGCCGCCGGTCTGGTACAAGGCCCCCCCCTACCGGGCTCGGGCGGTGAGCGACCCGCGCGGGGTGCTCGCCGAGTTCGGGGTGAGCCTGCCGGAGGCGACCCGCATCGCGGTGTGGGATTCCACCGCAGAGACCCGCTACATGGTCCTGCCGATGCGGCCGGCCGGCACCGAAGGCTGGGACGAGGCGGCGCTCGCCGCCCTCGTCACCCGCGACGCGATGATCGGCACCGGCCTGCCCCGGACGCCGGACGCGGTGGCGGCATGAACGGCGCGCAGGATCTCGGCGGCATGCACGGCTTCGGGCCGGTCCGGCCGGAGGCCGACGAGCCGGTCTTCCACGCGGACTGGGAGCGGCGCGTCTTCGCCCTGGCGCTCGCCATGGGCTTCACCGGGACTTGGAACCTCGACGGCTCGCGCGCCGCCCGCGAATCGCTGCCGCCGGCCGAGTACCTCGCGTCGAGCTACTACGCGATCTGGCTGAAGGCCCTGGAGGCCCAGGTCGCCCAGCACGGGCTCGCGACGCCCGAGGAGATGCAAAGCGGCGTCTCGTCGGGGCCGGGCAAGGCGGTGGCGCGGATTCTCACCGCCGACATCCTTGAACCCCGCTTCCGCGCCGGCTTCCCGAGCGACCGGCCGGCGCAAGGCCCCGCCCGCTTCGCGATCGGCGACACGGTCCGCGCCCGCAATCTCCACCCGCGGGGCCATACCCGGCTGCCGCGCTACGTCCGCGGGCGCGTCGGACGGGTCGAGCACGTGCACGGCGCCTTCGTCCTGCCGGACACCAACGCAACGGGCGCCGGCGAGAACCCGCACTGGCTCTACACGGTGGGCTTCTCCGCGACCGAGCTGTGGGGGCCCGACGGCGACCCGAACCAGCGCGTGATGGTCGAAGCCTTCGAGCCCTATCTCGATCCGGAGGCCGCGTGAGCCTCGCCGATCCCGGCCCCTTCGCCGCGCCCTGGGAGGCGCAGGTCTTCGCCCTCGTCGTCTCCCTGCGCGATGCCGGGCTGTTCACCTGGCCCGAATGGGCGCAGGCGCTCGGCCGGGCGATCCGCCCGGAGGACGATGCCGAGGCGCCCGCCGATTACGGGCGCTGGCTCGCGGCCCTCGAAGGATTGCTCGCCGAGCGCGGCATTGCCCTGGCGGACGGTGTGGCGGAGCGCCGCGACGCTTGGCTCCGGGCCGCCGCCGCGACGCCCCACGGCCAGCCGATCCGCCTGGAGAACGACCCGCTGAGGGGCTGAGGGTCAGCTCTTCCGCCCGCCCGGCCCCTTGGCCTCGGCCGCCCGGCACAGGGCCTCGGCGAGGGCTCCGACCGGCTCCGCGGCGGGCCTGCTGGAGGGCTTGGCAGGCGCTTTCGGGCGCGCGCCCGGCCGCGGGCCCGCATCGCGGCGCTCCTGACCCTGGCGCGCGGGCGCCTCGCTCGAGCGCATCGAGAGGGCGATGCGCTTGCGGGCGGCATCGACCTCGATCACCCGCACCTGCACCACGTCGCCGGGCTTCACCACCTCGCGCGGGTCCTTCACGAAGCGGTCGGCCAGCATCGAGACATGGACGAGCCCGTCCTGATGCACGCCGATATCGACGAAGGCGCCGAAGGCCGCGACATTGGTCACCACGCCCTCAAGCCGCATGCCGGGCTTCACGTCCTTGATGGTCTCGACGCCCTCGGCGAAGGCGGCGGTGCGGAAGCTCGGGCGCGGGTCGCGACCGGGCTTCTCCAACTCGGCGATGATGTCGGTGACGGTGGGCAGGCCGAAGCTGTCATCCGCGAAGGCCTTGGGCGAGAGGCCGCGCAGGGTGGCGCCGTCGCCGATCAGCGCCTCGATCGGCCGGCCCGTGGCCTTCAGGATCTTCTTGACGACCGGGTAGGCCTCCGGATGCACGCCGGAGGCGTCGAGGGGGTCCTCACCGCCGCGGATGCGCAGGAAGCCGGCGGCGAGTTCGTAGGCCTTGGGCCCGAGACCCGGCACCTTGCGCAGCGCCGCCCGCTTCGGGAACGGGCCATTGGCGTCGCGGTGGACGACGATGTTGCCCGCCACCCGCTCCGTGAGGCCCGAGACCCGGGCGAGCAGCGGCGCCGAGGCGCTGTTCACGTCGACGCCGACGCTGTTCACGCAATCCTCCACCACCGCGTCGAGGGAGCGGGCGAGCTTCCCCTCGCCGAGATCGTGCTGATACTGCCCGACGCCGATCGCCTTCGGCTCGATCTTCACGAGCTCGGCCAGCGGATCCTGCAGCCGCCGCGCGATCGAGACGGCGCCGCGCAGGGTCACGTCGAGGTTCGGCAACTCGGCCGACGCATAGGCCGAGGCCGAGTAGACCGAGGCACCGGCCTCCGAGACCAGCACCTTGGTGAGGCTCTGCTCGGGCATCTTGGCGACGAGCTCGGCCGCAAGCCGGTCGGTCTCGCGCGAGGCGGTGCCGTTGCCGATGGCGATCAGCTCGATCCCGTGCGCCCGGACGAGCTTCGCCAGGGTCATCAGGGCCCCGTTCCAGTCGCGCCGTGGCTCGTGCGGGTAGATCGTGTCGGTGGCGACCACCTTGCCGGTGGCATCCACCGCTGCGACCTTCACCCCGGTGCGGTAGCCCGGATCGAGGCCGAGCGTCGGCCGCGCCCCCGCGGGGGCGGCGAGCAGCAGGTCGCGCAGGTTGCGCGCGAAGACGGTGACGGCGCCCTCCTCCGCCACCGTCCAGAGACGGGCGCGCAGGTCCGTCTCGGTGGCGGGCTTCAAGCGCTTGCGCCAAGCCTGCCGCACCGTCTCCATCAGGAAGGCGTCGCCCGGCCGGCCGCGTTCCGCGATGCCGAGCCGCTGCGCGATCCGCGCCTCCTGCCAGGGCAAGGTGCCGGGGCGCGGCTCCTCAGCATCGGCGATGTCGAGGTCGAGGATCTCTTCCTTCTCGCCGCGGAACAGGGCGAGGATGCGGTGCGAGGGCAGCTTGGCCAGGGGCTCGGAGAAGTCGAAATAGTCGGCAAACTTCTCACCCTCCAGGCGCTTGCCCTTGCGCACGCGCGCCGCCATGCGCCCGCGCTGCCAGCCGGTCTCGCGCAGGGAGCCGACGAGTTCCGCGTCGTCGCAGGCCCGTTCGATCAGGATGGCGCGGGCGCCCTCCAGCGCGGCCTCGGCGTCGGGCACATCGTTTTTGCCGGCATATGGACTGGCCTGACGGACGGGGTCGAGGTCGGGCCGGGCGAGCAGCGCCTCGGCCAGAGGCTCCAGCCCGGCCTCGCGGGCGGCCTGCGCCTTGTTGCGGCGCTTGGGCCGGAACGGCAGGTAGAGATCCTCCAGCCGCGCCTTGGTCTCGGCCCGGGCGATCTGCGCGGCGAGGCCCGCATCGAGCTTGCCCTGGGCGCGGATGCTGTCGAGGATCGCGCTGCGGCGCCCCTCGAGGTCCCGCAGATAGGCGAGGCGCTCCTCGAGCGTGCGCAGCTGGGCATCGTCGAGGGCGCCCGTCGCCTCCTTCCGGTAGCGGGCGATGAAGGGCACGGTGGCGCCGCCGTCGAGGAGGTCCACCGCCGCCGCCACCTGCGTCTCGGCCACGCCGAGCTCACCTGCGATGCGCGCGTTGATGCCGGTCATGCCGTCTCCCCCTGTCGAGCCGCGGCGGTGTGGATCCGCGGGCGAGGAGCGTCAAGGCGGGATCAGTTCAGGCGCAGGATCGCGGCGTTCAAGAGGGTCGCGAAGGCGACCCAGGCGGCGTAGGGCACGAGGAGCCAGGCGGCGGGACGGTCGAAGCGCCAGGACAGCCGGATGGTCCAGAGCACCATCACGAGGAGGGCCACCACCACGACGAGGGCGGGGCCGACCGCATGGGCGGTGAAGAAGACCGGGCTCCAGGCGGCGTTGAGCGCGAGCTGCACCGCGAAGGCGAGGATGGCGAGCCACCAGCCCTGGCGCGAGGGCCCCGTGCGCGGCATGGCCCCGAGCAGCCGCCAGGCCGCGTAGGCGATCATCGTATAGAGGATCGTCCAGGCGACCGGGAAGATCCAGTTCGGCGGGTTGAAGGCGGGCTTGTTCAGCCCCGCATACCAGCCGGGGATCTCGCCCTGCGTGGAGACCGAGCCGACGATCGCGGTGGCCGCCACCGGGAGCACGGCCGCCGCGATCCGGAGCACGGGGCCGAGCGCCGGCCGTTCGGGGACATGGGTGACGGTGCTCATCTCACTCGCTCGCGGGGTGCAGTCCCGTCCGGCGGACGGACGCCTTGCGGGGCCGGCGCGGATCGTGTCACGCGCTCCCCAGGCACCTAGCGCACGGCGGCCCGACGATCAGGGCCCGCGCCGAATCGGGAGACCGCCATGTCACGGACGGATGGGTCCCAGGGCAACGCGCCGGAGGCGCCTCGGGATGCGGGCGGCGTCTCGCGGCGCAGCCTCGCGGCGCAGGCTCTCGGCCGCGTCGACCCGATCACGAAGGGCGTGGTGCCGCCACTCCACGTCGCGACGACCTTCATCCGCGATCCCGACAATGCCTATTCCTCCGGCTTCGTCTACGCGCGGCCGGACAACGCGACCGTGCGGGAAGCGGAAGCCGTGCTCGCCATGCTGGAAGAGGCGGCCGGCGCCCTGCTGTTCGGCTCCGGCATGGCGGCGGCCACCGCCCTGTTCGGCGCGCTGGAGCCGGGCGACCACGTCGTCGCGCCCAACGTCATGTACTGGGCGCTGAAGCGCTGGTTGCGCGAGGAGGGCCCGCGCCGGGGCCTGAGCGCCGATTTCGTGGATGCGGACAGGCCGGAGGCGCTCCGCGGCGCGGTGCGGCCCGGCCGGACGAAGCTCGTCTGGATCGAGACGCCGGGCAACCCGCTCTGGACCGTCACCGACATTGCGGCCGCCGCCGAGATCGCGCACGCGGCCGGCGCCCGGCTCGCTGTCGATTCCACCGCCGCCTCGCCGGTCCATACGCGGCCGCTCGCCCTCGGGGCCGACCTCGTGATGCATTCGGGCACCAAGATCCTGAACGGCCACTCGGACGTGGTGGCAGGCGTGCTCGCGACGCGCAAGGCCGACGCCTTCTGGGCCCGGATCGGCGCCCTCCGCGCGAGCGGCGGCGCGATCCTCGGCCCCTTCGAGGCCTATCTGCTCACGCGCTCGCTGCGCACGCTGCACCTGCGCGCTACGGCCCAGGCCGCGGCCGCCCTGGACCTGGCGAGGCGGCTGACGGCCCATCCCAACGTGGCGCGGGTGCTCTATCCGGGGCTGCCCGACGATCCCGGCCACGCGGTCGCGGCGCGGCAGATGGAGGGCGGCTTCGGCTACATGCTCTCGATCCGCGTCGCGGGCGGCGAGGCGGCGGCCATCGCCACCGCCGCGCGGGTGCGGCTGTGGAAGCGGGCGACCTCCCTCGGCGGCGTCGAGAGCCTGATCGAGCACCGCGCCTCGGTGGAGGGGCCGGGGACACCCTGCCCGGCCGACCTGCTGCGCCTGTCCACCGGCATCGAGGATCCGGCCGACCTCTACGCCGACCTTGACGCGGCGCTGACGTCAGCGCACGGGTGACGTCTCCGAGGACAGGGATCGCAAAGGGATCATCCCTTTGCTGGGGCGCCGGGGCAAAGCCCCGGTGTCTTTCCGGGCTCTGCCCGGACCCGCGAAAGGGATGATCCCTTTCGAAACCCGGACCCCTGATCGACCCGGAGCAGCAGCGCCACCGGGATCAGGCCGACGAGCACGATGAGCAGGGCCGCGACGGTGCCGTCCTCGTAGGTGCCGCGGGCGGCCTCGCCGTAGAGATGAGTCGCCAGGGTCTCGACGTTGAGGGGCCGTAGCAGGAGCGTCGCCGGCAGTTCCTTGGCACAATCGACGAAGACGAGGAGCGCGCCGCTCAGGACGGCCGGCCAGGCCAGGGGGAGCTGGACCCGCGCCAGCGTTCCGAAGGGGCCGCGCCCGAGGAGCCGGCTCGCATCCGGCAGGGTCGCGGGGAGCCGGGCCAGCCCCGCCTCGCTGGTGCCCACCGCGATGCCGAGGAAGCGCACGAGATAGGCGGTGACGAGGGCTCCTCCGGTGCCGAGCCCGATCAGGGCCGGCGCCGCACCGAACAGGGCCTGGGTCGCCTCGCTGAGTGCCCCGTCGGCCAGCGCCAGCGGGCCGAGCAGGCCGATGGCCAGGATCGTGCCCGGCAGCGCGTAGCCGAGGCCGGCGAGCCGGATCAGGGCCGGGCCCCAGCTGCGATAGGCGAGCAGCCGCGGGCTCGCCGCCACGAGGACGCCGACCGCGCCCGCGATCAGCGTGGCGATGCCGGCATAGAGCACGGTGCTGGCGATCTCGGCCGGCAGGGTCGCGGGCAAGCCGCTGCGGGCGATCCGCGCGACGGCCCCGCTGGCAAGGAAGCCCGCCGGGATCAGGAAGCCCGCGGCCACCGGCACGAGGCCGAGGGCCAGCGCGAGCAGGCCGGCGCCGCGCCCGAGCGGAATCCGCGCCATCCGGCGCGGGCGCTGCGCGGATCCCGCGAAGCTGCGGCCCCGGCGCGCCCGGCGCTCGGCGGCGACCAGCAGCATGACGAGGGCCAGCATCACCAGGGCGATCTGGGCCGCGCCCGCGAGGTCCGAGCGGTTGATCCAGGTGGCGTAGACCTGCACCGTCAGGGTGCGCACGCCCAGGAACTCGGCCGCGCCGATGTCGTTGAGCGCCTCCATCAAGGCGAGGCTCGCGCCGAGCACGATGGCGGGCCGCGCGAGCGGCAGGGCGATGCGGGCGAAGGTGGCGGGCGGCCGCCCGCCGAGGGTGCGGGCCGCCTCCATGAGGTTGGCCGCCTGCATCCGGAACAGCGCCCGGGTCGGCAGGTAGACGTAGGGGTAGAGCACGAAGCCGAGGAGCAGGATGCAGCCCGGCAGCGAACGGATCTCCGGGAAGGCGAGGTCGCGCGGGCGCGTCAGGCCGAGGAGGCCGCGCAAGGTCGATTGCACCGGCCCCAGCGGATGCAGCAGGTCGAGATAGGCATAGGCCACGATGTAGGTCGGCACCGCGAGCGGCAGGAGCAGGCCGATCTCGAGCAGGCGCCGTCCCGGAAACGCGTAGGCCGAGACCAGCCAGGCGGCACCGGTCCCGATCGCCGTCACCATCAGCCCGACGCCGAGAAGGAGGGCCCCGGTCTGCCAGAGAGCCTGCGGCAGCACGTAGGCCATCAGGTGCGGCCAGAGCTCGCCCGTGCCCTGGAGGGCGGACAGCGCCAGCGAGACCAGCGGACTCAGCACCACGGCGACGACGAGGAGGATGGCGAGCGCGCAGGCCCCCGCCCCGATCCGGGGTGCGAGGCGCGCTGAAAGGCCCTTGCCGAACCCCGTCCCGGCCGGGCCACCGGCATGCAGACTGGTGTTCGGCACCCTCACGCTTCCCCCTCGCGGAATCCGGCCCAGGCCGGCGGCGAACCGCTGACCGAGCCGGCCGGCTGCTTGGCAGCCCCGGGCGGAGCCTGTAACCCCACCTCCGGCCAGAGGAAACCGGACACCGGGGAATTCCGACAGATGCGACTCGTGGTGGTCGGCGCCGGCGGGCGCATGGGACGAATGCTGATCCGCGCGGTGGCGCAGGCCGAGGGCTGCACCCTGACCGGTGCGATCGAGCGGGAAGGGGCGGAGGTGCTCGGGCAGGATGCCGGCGTGCTCGCCGGCCTGCCGGCGCTCGGCGTCCCCGTCACCGACGACCCGCTCGCGGCCTTCGCCGCCACCGACGGCGTGCTCGACTTCACGGCACCGGCCGCGACCGTGTTCTACGCCGAGCTGGCGGCCCAGGCCCGCATCGTCCACGTGGTCGGCACGACGGGCCTGTCGGAGGACGACCTCGCCAAGCTCCGGGCCGCGGCCTACCACGCCCGCATCGTGCGCTCGGGCAACATGTCGCTCGGCGTCAACCTCGTGGCCGCGCTGGTGCGCCGGGTCGCGGCCTCGCTCGGGCCCGACTTCGACATCGAGATCCTCGAGATGCACCACCGGCACAAGGTCGATGCACCGTCCGGCACCGCGCTGCTGCTGGGCGAGGCGGCGGCGGAGGGGCGCGGCGTCGATCTCGCCGAGACCCGCGTCTCGACGCGCGACGGCCATACCGGCGCGCGCCGGCCGGGCGATATCGGCTTCGCGACCCTGCGCGGCGGCAGCGTGATCGGCGATCACAGCGTGGTCTTCGCCGGTCCGGCCGAGCGCATCACCATCAGCCACCACGCCGAGGACCGAGCCCTCTTCGCCTCCGGCGCGGTCAGGGCGGCGCTCTGGGCCAACCCGAAGCCGCCGGGCCTCTACAGCATGACAGACGTGCTCGGGCTGTAAGCGCGGCCTTTTCCCGGCTTGGGGGCGGGGCACCGGCTCTGCTAGAGGCCGTGCCATCGAAGCCGGGATCGGAGCCCGGCGGCATCTCAAGGATCGGACCCCTCGATGGAGCGCCTGCTCGTCCTCGCTCGCCACGGCCAGAGCGAGTGGAACCTCAAGAACCTGTTCACGGGCTGGCGCAACCCGGACCTGACCGCGCTGGGCGTCGAGGAGGCCCGCAAGGCCGGGCGCTGGCTGAAGAGCGAGGGCTACGGCTTCGACGTGGCCTTCACCTCGAGCCTCGGCCGGGCGCAGCGCACCTGCGCGCTGATGCTGGGCGAGATGGATCTCTCCGATATCGAGACGATCCGCTCCGAGGCCCTGAACGAGCGCGACTACGGCGAGTTGTCCGGCCTCAACAAGGACGATGCCCGCGAGCGCTGGGGCGCCGAGCAGGTCCATCTCTGGCGCCGCTCCTACGACGTGCCGCCGCCCGGCGGCGAGAGCCTGAAGGACACGGCCGCGCGCGTGCTGCCCTTCTACATCGAGCGCATCCTGCCCCGCGTGATGGCGGGCGACCGGGTCCTGGTGGCCGCCCATGGCAACTCGCTGCGCGCCCTCGTGATGGTGCTCGACCACATGACGACCCAGACCATCGCGGGTCTGGAGATCGCCACCGGCGTGCCGCTGGTCTATCGGCTCAAGGCCGACACCACGGTGCTGACCAAGTCGGTGCTGGAGCGGGACATCGACGTCTGACCACCGGGTTCGAACTCGCGCCGGGGCTGATCCACCACCCCGGCTGGCTCGATGCGGACGCCCGGGCCGGGCTGGCCGGAGAGGTCGCGGCCGTGCTCGCGGCCGCCCCGCCCTACACTCCCCGCATGCCGCGCACGGGAAAGCCCTTCTCGGTGCGGATGACCAATGCCGGGCCACTCGGCTGGGTCTCCGACGCGCGGGGCTACCGCTACCAGCCGGAGCATCCCGAGACCGGCGCGCCCTGGCCATCCCTGCCGCCGACCGTGCTGCGCGCCTGGGCCGAGCTCGCCGGCTACCCGCACCCGCCGGAAGCCTGCCTGATCAACCTCTACGCCCCCGACGCCCGCATGGGCCTGCACCAGGACCGGGACGAGGCCGACCTCGCCGCGCCCGTGGTCTCACTCTCCCTCGGCGCCCCGGCCCTGTTCCGCTACGGCGGGACGCGGCGAGGCGACCCGACCCGCTCGGTGCGGCTGCAGCCGGGCGACGCCCTGGTGCTGGGAGGCGCCGCGCGGCTCGCCTTCCACGGCATCGACCGCATCCTGCCGGAGGCGGACCTGCTCGCATCCGAACCGGCGCTCCCCAGCCTGCCAGCGGGTTGGCGCTGCAACCTCACGATCCGGCGCGTGGGCCGAACGACCGCAAACTCACCCGCTTGACAGCCTCCCCGCGCCGGCCGACCCATCGCAGGCGGAGTAGGGCGCCAGGCTCGTGCCCGCGTGCGGAAAGTCGGATCCGATGTCGTTGCGGCAGGTTGCGCAGTCTCTCGGTCTCTCTCTCGGGCTCGTCGCCACGACGGCTGCGCTCGTCCCGACGGTGCGGGCCACCCTCCTGTCCGAGGCGTGGGCGGCCGAGACCGTCTACCCGCCGGGCTCCCGCTTCGGCTTCGAGCCGCCGAGTGACATGGTGCCATCCCGCCGCTTCACCGGCTTCGAACGGCGCGAGGGCGGGGCGACCATCTCCGTGGTGGAATTGCCGTCGAACGCCTTCGCGGAACTCGTCACCAGCTTCACCGACGCCAACCTGCTGACCCAGGGCCTCGCGGTGGAGAAGCGCGAGCCGCTGAAGCTCGGCGAGGCCGAGGCGATGCTCTACAGCGGCGAGCAGCCGGCCGATCCGGCCGGGCGCATGCCGGCCGTGCGCAAGCTCCTGCTGCTCGTCGGCGACTCGACCGTGACCGGGCTGATCATCGCGCAGTTCCTGCCCGATGCCGAGACCGAGGCGACCATGCGCGCCGTGCTCGCCGGGGTGAAGGTGCGGCCGGCGCTCAGCCTCACCCAGCAGGTCGATGCGCTGCCCTTCCGCATCGCCGATCTGGCCGGCTTCCGTCCGGTGCGGGTGCTCGCGGGCAATTCGGTGCTGATGACGGCCGGTCCGAAGGACCAGATGCTCGACATGGAGCAGCCGATCCTGGTTCTGGCCCAGGCGGTGCAGCAGCCGCCGGCCGCGGAGCAGCGCGACGCCTTCGCCCGCGCGGCGCTCTACGCCAACCAGACCATGAAGGATTTCGTGATTGAGCGGGCGCAGAGCTACCGCCAGAACGGCATCGACTGGCACGAGATCGTTGCCCGCGCCGTCGACGTGCCGACGAACAAGGCGGTGGTGGTGGCCCAGACCATCCGCTTCGCCCCAGACGGCTACCTGCGCGCCGTCGGCGTGGTGCGCGAGGACCAGCGCAGCGAGACGCTCTCCAAGTTCCGCGAGGTGGTCGACAGCGTGCAGGTGAAGTGACCGGACGCGCCGAGAGCATTTTCCGTGATCCAAGGATCACAGAAAATGCTCTAACTGATTGAGTGGACCGCATTTTCTTTCGCGGAACCGGCAACCACTTCCACGGAAAATGCTCGAGCTTCTCCACCCGGGCTCTCGGAGAGGGCGCGTCCTCTCGGGAACCCGGAGCCCGTCTCCCGATCAGGATTCCCGGATGCACCTGCGGCGCCTCGAAACGGGAAAGGGCGGACCGGTCTCCCGGTCCGCCCGATCTTCGTGTCCGTCGTCGGGGATCAGTGGCCGACGGCGACCGGGTTCAGCACGCCGTTGCTGGCATGGTGCCGCTTCAGCATCGGCCGCAGCATGGTAATGGCGAGCGTCGCGGCGATGAGGTCCAGGGCCGCCACCGTGTAGAGCACCGTCGCCCAGGTGCCGGTGGCCTGCATCAGCAGGTTGCCGACGGGAACGAACAGCGCGGCCAGGCCCTTGGCGCAGTAGAGCACGCCGTAGATCTTGCCGATGTGCTTCGAGCCGAAGGTGTCCGCCGCGGTCGCGCTGAACAGGGAGTACACCTCGCCCCAGGCCAGGAACACAATGCCCGAGAGGATCACGAAGGCCCAGGGGTTCGAGCCGAAGTAGCCCAGCGCCACGATGCCGATGCCCTCCATCGAGAAGGCGATGAACATCGTCTTCTCGCGGCCGATCTTGTCCGAGACCCAGCCGAAGAGGGGCCGCGAGATGCCGTTCATGATGCGGTCGAGCATCAGGGCGAAGGGCAGCGCCGCCATGGCGAAGAAGTACAGGTTGACCTGGAAGTTCTTCACGCCGAGGTCCTGCGCGATCACACCGAGCTGGGCCACCGCCATCAGGCCGCCGGTCACCGTGCAGGTGAACATCAGCAGCATCACCCAGAAGACCGGCGTCGAGAGCGCCTCCTGCAGGGTGTAGTCGCGCCGGCTCTGCAGCACGGTGGTCGAGAACTTGATCTCGCCCTTGCCCGGGCCGCGCATGAAGATCGCCGCCAGGATGATGATCGAGCCCTGGATCAGGCCGAAGGTGAAGAACGCCTGCGCGTAGCTGCCGGCATCGATCATCTTGGCGATCGGCAGGATGGTCAGCGCCGAGCCCGCGCCGTAGCCGCCGGCCGTCAGGCCAACCGCGAGGCCGCGTCGGTCCGGGAACCACTTGAGCGCATTGTTGATGCAGGTTGCGTAGACGCAGCCGACACCGATGCCGCCGATCACCGCACCGAGATAGAAGCCCCAGATGGAGCCGGCATAGGAGTTGGTAATCCAGGCGAGGCCGGTCATCAGGCCGCCGAACATCACGACCTTGCTCGGGCCGTACTTGTCGATGAAGTAACCCTCGATCGGGGTCAGCCAGGTCTGGACGATGACGAAGATCGTGAACGCGACCTGGATCGCGGCGCGATCCCAGCCGAAGGTCTTCTGAATCTCGGGCACGAACAGGGTCCAGGCGTACTGGATGTTCGCGGCTGCCACCATGCAGACCACGCCGAGGCCCAGTTGAAGCCAGCGTCCGGTCGCGGGTTTGGCCTCGCTGCGTATCGCGGCTGAGGATGTCATGGGCGTCTCCTTCTCCCTTGCCGGCAGCGAGTTGGTGCGCGATCTTCGCAAGATCACGCACGCCTCCGGTCGATGCTTGCCCGCGCCCGACATAGCTCAGCTATGAGCCTGCCGGATCGCTGGTATGCAGTATTTGTAATGACAGGGGAGTTTGCAATCGGAATTTTCTTGCAGAACACGCACGAAATTTTTGCGTGAACGCCAGAATGTCCGGGATTAAAGGAACGCCCTATACGTGTGAGACCGGTTGCCGACCCCTCAGCCGGCCTCTTCCGGCTCGGGCCCGCGGGTGACGTCGAGCCCGTCCCCGGCACCCGCCGGCGGGCCGACCTTGACGGGCGCGCCGCTGCGGGCCGCTTCGTAGATCGCCTCCATCAGCACGTGATCCTGAAGCCCCTCCTCGCCGGGCGTGCGGGGCCGGCGGCCTTCCTGGAGGCAGCGGGCGAAGTGGTCCATCTCCAGGGCGAACTGATTCTTCTGCGTGAGCTGACGCTCGTCGCGGGAGACGATCTTGCCGCTGCGATGCGTCACGAACAGGCGCTGCCCGCGATAGGCGAAGGCGTTCTCCAGGTCGATCTCGGCGCCCGCGCTATGCACGGTCAGGCGCCGCGATTCGTGCACGCCGTAGCTCGTCATGCACTGGGCGATCACGCCGGAAGGGAAGGCCAGAGTGAAGCTCACGCTCTCCTCGACCTCGGCGAACTTGCCGTCATCCGGCGGTGAGACGATCTGCGCGGTGACCTGGGCCGGCTCCTCGCCGAGGAGCGCGCGCACGCCGTTCAGGCAGTAGAGGCCGATATCGGGCAGCGCACCGCCGCCCGCCAGCGCCCGGCGCAGGCGCCACTGCTCGGGTAGGCCGGTGGTCTGGCCGTTGAAGGCCTGGATGAGGCGGGGGCGGCCGAACTCGGCGGAGCGGCTGATCCGCACCACCTCGCGGTTGAAGGGCTCGTACTGGCAGCGATAGGCGATCATCAGACGGACCTTCGCCGCCTCGCAGGCCGCGATCATCTCGCGGGCCTCGGCCGAATTGGCCGCCATCGGCTTCTCGCAGAGCACGTGCTTGCCCGCCCGCGCGGCCGCCATCACGTTGTCCCGGTGCACGGCGTTCGGGGTGACGATGTAGACGGCCTGGACCTCCGGATTGGCCTTCAGCCTGTCCCAGTCGCCGTAGCCGTAGACCGCGTCCTCGGGGATCCCGTATTGCCGGGCGACGAGCCGCGCCTTGTCGGGCGAGCCCGACATCACGGCGGCGAGGCGCGCGCGCTTCGTCTCCCCGAGGGCCGGCAGGATCTCCTCGAGGCTGAGCCGCCCAAGGCCGACGATACAATAGCCGACGCGGCTTCCCGGCGGCTGCGGCGCCGGGATCGGTGCGGGCGGCCGGTCACCCTCGCCGCGCCAGTTCGGGAACATCACCCGCTCGCCCTGCACAGCCCCGGTATCGGCCGGGACCTTTGGGCCAGGCGGAGAGGCCGCCTCCGCTCCGCCGCCGAGGCCGATCGCACCGGAAAGCGCGGCTCCCGCCGCCAGGAGGGTGCGCCGGGAGAGCCCGAAATCGTCTGCCATGAAAAGTGCCGCTGCCTCTGCGAGGGATGGTCTCGCCCGGCCAATGAGGAGCGCGGCGGCCGGGTTCCTGCGGCGCGGCGCCCCGGATCCTCACGCCGGCGGCGGCGGGTCCGGCGCCTCGACCTCGCCGCGGCGCTGGAGTTGCAGGGCGACGAACCAGCACAGGGCCGCCCAGGCGGCGCCTACGCACCAGCCGGCCAGCACGTCGCTCGGCCAGTGCACGCCGAGATAGATCCGGCTGATGCCCACCAGCAGCGTCATGCTCACGCCGAGGAACAGCACCAGCGCCTTGACCCGCCGGTGCCGGTCGACGCGGGCGAGCAGCGTCGCCAGCGTGAGGTAGGCGATGGCCGACATCATGGCATGGCCCGACGGGAAGCTCGCCGTGAACACCTCCATGCCGTGGGGCACGAGGTCCGGCCGCGGTCGGTGGTAGAACAGCTTCAGGATCGTCGAGACGATCTCGCCGCCGCCCACCGCCGCAATCACGAAGGCGCCGATCCGGATCTTGCCCGAGAGCGCCAGATAGGCGGCGACCGCGCCGGTGAGGAACACGATGGTGAAGACGCTGCCGAGCCCGGTGATGTCGCGCATGGTCTCCTCGAGCCAGCGCGGCCCGATCGGGTCGGACAGGTCGGCGGGGTTGCGCAGCGCCAGCAGGATCCTGCGGTCGAGCGCCTCGGTCGAGCCCTCGCCGACTTCGTGGGCCAGGGCGAAGAAGCCGTAGCCGAGGCCGCTGACGGTGAGCAGCGCCACGAGCGGCCCGACCTCGTTGAGGCGCAGCCGCAGCCAGACCGCCATGGCCCGGCCGGTGAGCGGGTTGCCGCGCAGGCGCTCGTAGGTACTCACCGGACCGACCTCACGCATTCTCTCCGAAGTTCAGGCGGGCGATCGCCTCCCAGGGGCCGCCGAGATAGCGCCAGAGCAGAGTGGCCGGCGCGGTGAAGCGGTACGGCTCGAACCCTGCCGCGAGGTCGGCGTGCAGCGCGCGCGCCACGTCCGGCCGCACCTTGTTCTGGACGGTGACGTGCGGGCGCCAGCCCTGCCGGTCCTGCGCCGTCAGCTCCGCCGCGAAGGCCTGGGCCAGCCGGGCGCGGAATGCCTCGAGCCGCGCCGATTCGAGATTGTAGGCGACGCCCCTGCCTGTGAAGCGCAGGCCGGTCACCGCCACTTCGGGCGGGGCTTCCGCGCGGGCGAGGCTCGCCACGGTCTCGATCACCGCCGCTTCCCGGTCGCCGGGCAGGTGATGGAACAGGGTGGCATGGGCCGGGATGACATTCAGGTCTTCCGGAAAATGGCGCCGCCGCAGACCGTCGAAGCGGGCGAAGGTGGCCTCGTCGAAGGCGAGGGTCAGGATGAGGGGGGCGTCGGGCATCGCCTGCGCCAGATGGCGCAGGTCCCCCGTCAGGTCCAGTAGAGGATGCGCGCGGCCGGCAGATCGCGGGCGAGCATCCCGGTCAGCGCCTCACGCATCTCCGCCATCAGGTCCTTCGGGAGCACGTATTTCACCGAGCCGAACTTGGTGAGCTTCCGCGTGCGCGCGCTCTCGTCGAGAGGCAGGTCGGAGCCCGGATACCAGCCCTGCAGGACGGTCTTCGAGCCGGGCGTGAAGCGGTGGGTGATCAGCTCCGCCGTGAGATCGAGGTCGGGCACGCCATCGAGGGTCCGCGCCGCCTCGCGGATCAGCCCGGCATAAGCGTCGCGCCAGCCCGGCAGCGGCAGGATCGGCGCGATCGTCAGCCCCACCGGGTAGCCGGCACGGGCCACGGCGCCGAGTGCCGCGAGGCGCGCCTCGAGGGGATCGGTGCCGCCCTCGTAGCGGGCGGCTCCCTGGGCGTTCACCGAGATGCGGATGCGCGTGCGTCGGCCATGGTCGAGCCCGAGCAGCGGCGCGACGGCCGCGAACTTGGTGGTGAAGCGCAGCTGCACGGGCGCGTCCCAGGCACCGAAATGCCGGATCGCCGCCGAGAGCGAGCCGGTGAGGTGCTCGATGCCGAGGGGATCGGTGTAGCAGGAGGCCTCGAAGGTGGTGCCTTCCCCCGCCCGCGCCTCCGTGGTCGAGGTGACGGCGCCGCGCCCGGCATAATCCGCGAGAGCGCCGAGGATCGCGTCGAGATTGGCGTAGACCCGCGTCACCGGCGGCCCCGACAGGGAGCCCGCCAGGTAGCAGTATTGGCAATGGGCGGGGCAGCCCTCGGCCAGGTCGAAGCGCCAGTCTGCGGAGGGCGGGATGGGCTGGAGCCTGAGCTTGGTGGGCGGCGCCGCCACCAGGGCAAGGGTCGCCTTGGCCTCGGCGTAGGCCCGGCGCGGATCGCCGCCCCCGAGGCCCGTGAGGCGGTTCGCCCGCAGCCGCTCGACGGGCAGGCCGAGCGCTTCGGCCCGCGCGACCATGGCGCGCCCATGCGCGTGCTCCAGGGCGGCGGGCGTGACGAGAACCCGGCGCGGGCGCCAGAGCCGGGCCGGCCGGAGGTTCGGGCTCTGGGGCGCGTCCGCGCGGGCGAGGTCCATGCCCGGGCAACGCCGGCTCCCTCTGCCGGGTCCGCCCTATCGCCCGCGGCGCAGCGCCGCTAAAGCACGGCCATGCTCGGCAGGAAATGGGACATCGTCCACGAGGGCCGCGACGGCTGGCTGTTCCTGACGGGCGGCAGCAACCGCGTCATGGACCGCTACGCGCGCGGCGTCGTGGGCGGCTTGCGCCACGGGTGGCATCTGCGCGCCTGGGCCCGCCTGATGGAGGCCCGCGCCGCCCGCGCCGGCCGGCTCGGCATCCGCTGCCTGCATGTGATCGTGCCGGAGAAGCTCTCGGTCTACGAGAATCATACCCGCGACCTGCCCTACGATCCCGCCGCGGCCTCGACGCGCCGGCTCGCCCGGCGGCTCGCCGGCAAGCCCTTCTATCTCGACCTCCTGAGCCCCTTCCGCGCCGCCCGCGATGGGCCGGTGCCGCTCTATCTGCGCACCGATACGCACTGGACGATCGAGGGCTGCCTGCTCGCCTATCGCGAGATCATGCGGGCCCTCGCCGCCGTGCCACCCGCCGATATCGCCGAGCGGCCGGACTACGCCGAGGAGCGCGTGCTCGATCTCGGCGAGAAGCTGCCGCACAAGCCGACCGAACGGCTGCGCCGCCCGCAGATCCAGCGCGACGCGGTGCGTGTCGAGACCGGGCGGCTGCTCGCGGCCTACGAGGCGGCGGGGCGGGCGAAGGACCTGCATGTCGGCGCGCACGTCGTCTATCGCAACGCGGCGGCGCCGGACCCGCGCCGGCTCGTCCTGTTCGGCGATTCGTGCGCGCATTTCGCGCCGATCCTGCTGACCGGCTACCTCGCCGAGAGCTTTGCGGAGGTGCACTTCGTCTGGTCGTCGAGCCTCGATTGGGGCTACATCGAGCGGGTGCGGCCCGACATCCTGCTCTTCGAGCTGGCCGAGCGTTTCCTGGCCCGGCTGCCGGCCGACGATTTCGACGTGGAGGCGGGCCACCGGGCCGGCGGCCGGCCGGTTCAGGCGGAGGCGTCGCCCGTCGTCAGTTGACGAGATGGATCAGGTCGGCATCCGCGTAGAGGCTGTTGGCCTGCGCCTTCAGGAAGGGCTCCGGCGCACCGGCGATGCCGAGAACCAGCACCACCATCATCAGCAGGCAGGCGAGCACCGCCGTCACCACCTCGGCATGGCGGCGCAGCAGGTGAATGATCAGGCAGCCCGTGGTGAACAGGGCTGCCTCGGCGACGGGAAGGGTCAGCGCGAAGGACATGTCCGGCTCCAGGCCGCCAGCGCGGCGGCCGCTTTGTGCGTTGCACAAGATCAGTGCCATGCACGCGTGCATTGCACAATGCGGAAACGGCCTCCTGCTCCGGCGGTCGCCGCAAAGCTGAGGGGCTTCCCGTGCATGGGCCGGCATCCATCTGAGTGGACGAAGATGGGAGACGGACGATGGGCTTGCTGGTCGATGGCGTGTGGCAGGACCAGTGGTACGATACCGGGTCGACCGGCGGCCGCTTCGAGCGCAAGGCCTCGGCCTTCCGCAACTGGGTGACCGCCGACGGCAGCCCCGGTCCCTCGGGCGAGGGCGGCTTCCGGGGCGAGTCGGGGCGCTACCACCTCTACGTCTCGCTGGCCTGTCCCTGGGCCCACCGCACCCTGGCCGTGCGGGCGCTGAAGGGCTTGGAGGAGGCGATCTCCGTCTCGGTGGTCGATCCGCATATGGGCGCGGAGGGCTGGGTCTTCGGCGATACGCCGGGCGCGACGCCCGATCCGCTCCATGGCGCCACGCGCCTCTACGAGGTCTATCTCAAGGCCGACCCGCACTATACGGGCCGGGTCACGGTGCCGGTGCTGTGGGACACGGCGCGCGGCACCATCGTCTCGAACGAGTCGGCCGAGATCATCCGCATGCTGAATGACGCCTTCGGCGGGTCGGATCCCGACCTCTATCCCGAGGCGCTGCGCGGCGAGATCGACGCGACCAACGCCCGCGTCTACGAGCGGGTGAACAACGGCGTCTACCGCGCGGGCTTCGCCACCACGCAGGAGGCCTATGCCGAGGCCTACGAGGCGCTGTTCGCCGAACTCGACGCCCTGGAGGCCCGGCTCGGCACCGGCCGTTATCTCTGCGGGAAGCGGCTCACCGAGGCCGATATCCGCCTGTTCACGACGCTGGTGCGCTTCGACGCGGTCTATGTCGGGCACTTCAAGTGCAACCGGCAGCGGATCGCCGACTACCCGAACCTGTCGAACTACCTGCGCGACCTCTACGCGCTGCCCGGAATCGCCGCGACGGTGAACCTCGACCACATCAAGCGGCACTATTACTGGAGCCACACCACCATCAACCCGACCCGAGTCGTGCCGCTCGGCCCGGCCCTCGACTTCGCGGCGCCGAACGATCGGGCCCTGCGCTTCGGCGCCTGACGGCCTGCCCCTCGACGCGCGCCCGATCCTTTCTAGATCTGCCCACCATGACTTTGCCCGCCCCGACGCCGCCGATGGCGCTCCTGCGCCTCGCCCCTCTCGCCCTTGCATTCCTCGCCGGTCCGGCCATGGCCCAGACCGCGGTGAAGCTCGACGGCACCTGCGAGAAGCTGGTGATCGCGGACCAGGACCTCAGCAGCGCTTGTCAGGGCACGCTGATGAACACGGTCTCGCGCAGCCGGACGAGCTTCGACTTCACGGCCGCCGACGGCCGCACCCTGAGCTTTGCCGGCAACGGCGCCCAGCAGGAGCGCACCGAGGAGACCGACCCGCTCCAGCCGATCAACCTCGTCATCGCGGGCCAGGGCGGGAGCGGGGCCGCCCCGACGCTGGCGATCGGCGCCTGCAGCTTCTCGACGCCGGCGCCGGGCAAGACCGCGATCACCTGCGAGGCGAACGCGCCGGGCGGCGCCGCCTATGCCGGCACCTTCGTGACGGCGACCAAGGCCGCTCAGGCACCGGCTCCAGCCGCGCGCTGAGCGCGGCGGGCTGGTCAGGCCGCCTCCCGAATCCCATTTACCCAGGCGCCCGCAACGTTTTGTGCGCGGGCGCGATCGGGGTTAGGGCTCGGCTTAACGGAGCCGGCCGCCCCGGCCGTCACGTCCAGATTCCGAGGCACGACCCGATGCTGAACGACTCCCTCGCCGGCGACGCGCCGAAGTCCGGCGCGGCCGACCTCGTCAAGGACACCACGACGGCGGGCTTCCGCCAGGACGTCATCGCCGAATCGATGAACCGCCCGGTCCTGGTCGATTTCTGGGCGCCCTGGTGCGGCCCCTGCAAGCAGCTGACGCCGGTTCTGGAGAAGGTGGTCACGGCCGCCGCCGGCAAGGTCGTGCTCGTCAAGATGAACATCGACGAGCACCCGTCCATCGCCGGCCAGCTCGGTATCCAGTCGATCCCGGCCGTGATCGCCTTCCAGCGCGGCCAGCCGGTGGACGGCTTCATGGGCGCGCTTCCTGAGGGCGAGGTGAAGAAATTCATCGACCGGATCGCCGGCCCCGGCGGCCCGAGCCCGGTCGAGGCCGCTCTGGAGGAGGCGAGCCGCCTCGCCGGCGAGGGTGATCTCGCCGGCGCCTCGGAACTCTACGCCGCCGTGCTGGAGCAGGAGCCGGACAACGTGACGGCCCTGGCCGGGCTCGCCAAGATCCAGCTCGACGCGGGCGAATTGGAGAGCGCGCGCCAGGTTCTCGCCATGGTGCCGGAGGCCAAGGCCAACGACCCGGCGCTCGTCAGCGTCCGCGCGTCTCTGGACTTGGCCGAGCAGGCGGCCTCACTCGGCGACCTCGCCGGGCTGCAGGCGCAGGTGGAGGCGAATCCGGACGACCATCAGGCCCGCTTCGACCTGGCACTGGGCCTCGCCGCCCGCGGCGACCGGTCCGCGGCAGTCGACCACCTCATCGAGATCCGGCGCCGCGACCGCGACTGGAACGAGGATGGCGCCCGCAAGCAGCTGCTCCAGTTCTTCGAGGCCTGGGGCGTGATGGATCCGGACACGATCCGCGGACGGCGCAAGCTGTCGACGCTGCTGTTCTCGTAGCGTCGGCATCGCCGGAGGGGAGGCGCGATTGAGCACCCATGCGGGCTACAGGAGCCCGGCCGATTGTCCGGCCGTGATCCCGGTCTTCCCTCTGCCCGGCGCCCTGCTGCTGCCGCGGGGCCAGATGCCGCTCAACATCTTCGAGCCCCGCTATCTCGCGATGGTGGACGATTGCCTGCGCACCGAGCGGGTCATCGGCATGATCCAGCCGGACCCGGAGGGCGGCGGCTCGCCGATGAACCCGAAGCTCTACCGGGTCGGCTGCCTCGGGCGGCTGACCCAGTTCGCCGAGACCGGCGACGGCCGCTACCTGATCTCGCTCACCGGGATCGCGCGCTTCCGCGTCGAGAGCGAGCTCGCCACCGCCAGCGCCTATCGCCGCTGTCAGGTCTCCTACGACGACTTCGCGGTAGACTTCGAGGCGCGGGCGGGCGAGGAGCAGGTGGACCGCGAGGGCGTGCTGAAAGCGCTGCGCGACTTCGTGGAATCCAACGACCTCAAGGTCGACTGGGCGGGCATCGAGGAGGCGCCGAACGAGGCCCTCGTCAATGCCCTCTGCATGATGAGCCCCTTCGGCGTGCGCGAGAAGCAGGCCATGCTGGAGGCGGCGGACCTGAAGACGCGGGCCGAGATCCTGATCGCGGTCACGCAGATGGAACTGGTGCGCGGATCCGGCCCCGAGCCGACGCTGCAGTGACGAGAGACCGCAGGGACTGAACCGATGGCCAACGACCTCACCGCGCCTGTCGAGGCGACCCGCGTCGACCCCAAGCTCCTCGAGATCCTGGTCTGCCCCCTGACCAAGGGCACGCTCGAATACGACTCCGCCCGGCAGGAGCTGATCAGCCGCTCGGCCAAGCTCGCCTACCCGATCCGCGACGGCATCCCGATCATGCTGCCGGAAGAGGCGCGCCCGCTGATCGACTAGGCTGTTCCGACGACGCGCCCCGCCGCCTCGAGGGCAGCGGGGCCTGCCCTCCCCTCACGCCGCCCGGCTCGGGATCGCCCCCTTCAGCGCGGCGTAGCTCGTCATCAGGTTGCGGTAGTCGGGGATATGGGCCGAGAGGAGGCTCGCCAGGCCCTCGACGTCGCGACGCCAGTCGCGGTGCAACTCGCAGGCGACCGCGAACCACGTCATCAGTTGCACGCCCGCCGCCGACATCCGGTTCCAGGCCGCGTCCCGCACCAGTGGGTCGAAGGTGCCCGACGCATCGGTGATCGCGAAGACCTCGAACCCCTCCGCAATCGCCGAGAGGGCCGGAAAGGCAACGCAGACCTCGGTGACCACGCCCGCGATGACGAGCTGGCGGCGGCCCGTCGCCCGGATCGCGGCGACGAAATCGGCATGGTCCCAGGCGTTGATCTGGCCGGGTCGGGCGATGAACGGTGCATCGGGGAACTTCGCCTTCAGCTCCGGCATCAGCGGCCCGTTCGGCCCCTCTTCGAAGCTCGTGGTGAGGATCGTCGGCACTCGAAAATAAGCCGCGAGGTCGGCCACCGCGAGCACGTTGTTGCGGAACTTGTCCGGCTCGATGTCGCGCACCAGGGACAGGAGGCCGGCCTGATGGTCGACCAGGAGGATGACGGCCTGGTCGAGGTCGAGGCGACTGTAGGGCTTGCTCATCACTGGGATCTCCGCTTCCGAGCGGCACCGGCCGCCTCGCTCGCCGCCGCCCGGTCTGGCCCGGCTCGGTCTCGGCAGGCTCAGAATGCCTTCTGCCCAGAGCGCAGAAAATAGAAACGATCGAAAGGCATCGTTTCCGAAACATGCTGGATGAAACGCGCGTCCTGGCTCAAGCCGGTTCGGCGTATTGTGCCCGACCATGACCGAATGACCAGTTCTCCGCCTTCACCTCGACGAGGTTGATAAAGACGTCCCCCGGACGCAGGCCCGGGTCCCGTCCGAGATGCGCGACGATCGCGCGATAGAGGGCCTGCTTCGTCGCAAGGTCCCGGCTGCCGGTGCACGTGATCTGAATGAGTGCAAGGTCGTCGCTGCGGGCGATGCCGAGATAGCCGGCCCCGTACAGGAAGTCGGCGGGATCGTGCTCCTGCACCGTCATGAAGCGGTCGTCCTCAGGCACCGCGAAGGTCTCACGCATGGCGGCGTAGACGCCTGCCATCAGCGCCGTCCGGTAGGCCGGCGGCTTGCCTTTCAGAATGGAAATACGGGTCAGGGGCATGGGCGGGTCCTCCGTTCGACGCTCCGCACCGGAAGCAGCAGGACTTTGCTGTGTGCCCATCATTATGCAAAGATATTGTCTGATATTTCAGCAATGAGCGCTCGTTATGATTGGGTCGTCCCGGACCCTCGATGCCGATGCGATCCAGGCCTTCGTCCTGGTGGCCGACCTCGCGAGCTTCACCCGCGCCGCGGAGGCGCTCGGCACCTCGCAGGCGGCGGTCAGCCTGCGCCTGAAGCGCCTGGAGGATCGGCTCGGCCACCGCCTCATCGAGCGCACGCCCCGGCAAGTCCGTCTCTCGGCTCGGGGCGAGGCCTTCCTGCCGGCCGCGCGGGACCTCCTGCTCGCGCAGGAGCGGGCTTGGCAGCAGGTCGAGCCCACCGTCCCACGCCGGCTCGTCCTCGGCATCAGCGACCATGTCGCCGGGCCGGAACTGCCTGTCCTGATTGGCCGCATCGCCGCGCAGGACCCAGCTCTCGTCATCGAGGTCCGGGTGGCGCGCTCCCAGGAGCTGATCGCTGCCTATGACCGTGGCCGCTTCGACGCCGTGATCGTCCGCAACGAGGACGGGCGCGAGGATGGGCGCCTGCTCGCCCGCGAGGTCTTCGGCTGGTTCGCGGCGCCCGGCTTCCGTCACCGTACGGGCGAACCCTTGCGGCTCGCGACCATGGCCGAGCCCTGCGGCGTGCGCGAGACCGCCGCCCGCCTCCTCGACGCTGCCGGTCTGCCCTGGACGGAGGTGTTCGTGGGCGGCGGCGTGTTGGCGGTGGCCGCCGCGGTCAGCGCCGGGCTCGGCATCGCGGCGCTCGCCCGCCGGGTCGCACCCACCGGCGCGGTCGAGGTCGGCGCCGCCTTCGGCCTGCCCGCACTGCCGCTCGCGGAGGTGGTACTGCATGCCCGCCCTCACGAGCCGCGCACCGAGGCCGTCCTGCGGCTGGTGGGTGCGACCTTCCGCTCGGCCGAGCCCGCTTGAGCGGAGGGCCGGATTCAGGTTCCGTACAGCTCCCCTCTGTCACCTCTCTTGTACGATACTCTACGGATACGCTTCCGAACGGCACAGCTTCATTCGGATCCAAGACTACGGCGTCATAATCTCGCCGCTTCGCAGATCTACCTGAACGCATCATCTGCCGATCGACCCGAAGGGTCTCACAATGACATCCGCCGCGCTTGTCCTCGCGGCGAGCCAGACTGTTCGCGCCTTGGGGGCTTCATGACGTCGACCATCACCGCTCTCACCCTCGCCGCCGGCCTCGCGCTCCCGATCCTGCTGCCGGCCGGTCCAGCGCAGGCGGGCGACTTCAACGGGACCTGGCGGGTGGAACTCGTCACCGAGAGCGGGATCTGCGACAGCCGCTACAACTACGCGGTCTTCATCGCCGAGGGGCAGATGCGCCTCGCCTCCGCGACGGATTCGAATGCGCGGATGAGCGGGCGCGTCGGCGCTGACGGCACGGTCGGCCTCACCGTCTCGAACGGCAGCGCCAGCGGCACCGCCTCGGGTCGGCTCCAGGCCCAGACCGGCTCCGGCACTTGGAAAGTCTCGGCCCTCTGCTCGGGGCGCTGGACGGCGCGGCGCTCGAACACCCGCACCGCCCAGGCGGAGTAAGGAGATCCCGAAGGGAAAAGTCCCTTCGGCGGGGTGCCGGGACGGCGCCCCGGCGTGAAGTCCCAGAGCTCTGCCCTGGACCCGCGAGAGGGATGATCCCTCTCGACACCCGGAAGGGTCTCAGGCTCCCGCGAGCCAGGAGCGCGCCTCCTCGATGCGGGCACGCTCGAAGACGCGGATCTGGGCGGGCGAGACGAAGTTGAAGGTCTCGGCCAGCGCCTTGAGCCAGGGCGCGTCGGTGACGAGCGCCACGTGGCTCACGCTCTTCATCATCGAGAGGCCGAAGCGGGGGTCCTTGAAGAAGGCCGCCGGCTCCATGCCCTCGAAGGCGCGGATATCCTCCAAGAGCTTGAGCTTGCCGCCCTTGTCGAGGTCGGCCTTCATCGCGGTCATCGCCGCGTCCATCTCGGCGTCGGTGATCTTCCCGTCGACCACGATCTCGGCGACGTTGGAATCCGGCTTCTTGGCGTAGCTGAGCACTGATCACGCTCCTCGGGGGCGGTTTGCCGGGATCACTCTCCTACAAAAAGCTCTGCGGGTCGACATCGACGGCGACGCGCAGGCTCCCGCGGGGCTTCGGGGCGCGCGCCAGCCAGTGGCGCAGGTAGCCCTGCAGGTCGATGTTGCGCTCGGTCTTCACGAGCAGGCGGAAGCGGTAGCGGCCACGCACCAGGGCGAGCGGCGCCTCGGCGGGGCCCAGCACCATCACGCCGGGCGGCGGCTCCGCGGCGCGCGCAAGCGCCTGGCCATGGGCCTCGGCCGCCTCGCGCTCCGCGGCCGAGACGACGAGGGCCGCGAGGCGCCCGAAGGGCGGCAGGCCAGCGGCCTCGCGCGCCATCACCTCCTCGGCGTAGAAGCGCTCGGCATCCCCCGAGAGCAGCGCCGCGATCACCGGATGCGTCGGCTGGTAGGTCTGGACCAGGGCCCGGCCCGGCCGCTCGCCGCGGCCCGCGCGGCCCGTCACCTGCTGCAGGAGCTGGAAGGTGCGCTCGGCCGCGCGCGGATCGCCCGAGGTGAGGCCGATATCGGCGTCGAGCACGCCGACCAGCGTGAGGTGCGGGAAATTGTGGCCCTTGGCCACCAGTTGTGTGCCGACCACGATGTCGCATTCGCCCGCCGCCACGGCCTCCAGCTCCATGCGCAGCCGCTCGGCCCCACCGGGGAAGTCGCTCGACAGCACGATGACGCGCCGGTCGGGGAACAGCTCGGCCACCTCCTCGGCGATGCGCTCGACGCCGGGGCCGCAGGCGGTGAGGTTGTCGAAGGTGCCGCACTCGGTGCAGGCCTGCGGGCGCGGCTCGGCATAGCCGCACTGGTGGCAGACGAGCGCCCGGCGGAAGCGGTGCTCCACCAGCCAAGTCGAGCAGTTGCGGCAGCGGTAGCGGTGGCCGCAGGCCCGGCAGAGCGTCAACGGGGCATAGCCGCGGCGGTTGAGGAACAGCAGCGCCTGCTCGCCGGCCGCGAGATTGGCCTTGATGGCATTGATCAGCGGCGGGCTCAGGAACCGGCCGCGCTCCGGCCCGTCGAGGCGCATGTCGATCGCCTGAATGTCGGGCAGGCGCCGTCCGCCGAACCGTTCGGGCAGGCGCACGTGGCGGTAGCGGCCGCGCTCGGCATTGACGCGGGTCTCGATCGAGGGCGTGGCGGAGGCGAGCACCACGGGACAGCCTTCGAGGCGGCCGCGCACCACGGCCATGTCGCGGGCGTGATAGTGGACGCCGTCCTCCTGCTTGTAGGCGGCCTCGTGCTCCTCATCGACCACGATGAGGCCGAGGTTCCGGAAGGGCAGGAACAGGGCGGAGCGGGCACCGACCACGACCCGAGCCTCGCCGGCTGCCACCGCCGCGCGCAGGCGCTCGCGCCGCTTGCCCCCGATGCCGGAATGCCAGGCGGCCGGCCGCACCCCGAACCGGGCGGCGAAGCGGTCGAGGAACTGCGCGGTGAGCGCGATCTCGGGCATCAGGATCAGGGCCTGGCGCCCGGCGCGGACGCAATGGGCCACAGCCTCGAAATAGACCTCGGTCTTGCCGGAACCGGTGACGCCCTCAAGGAGGACGGCCCCCGCATGCGGTGCGTCGAGCGGGGCGGTCGCGGCCGGCTGTACGAGGGCCAGGGCCGCCGCCTCCTGCGCCTCCGACAGCGGCACCCGCGGATGGTCCGGGTCGGGCACGGGCGCCACCGGCTCGGGCTCGACCGCCACCGCCTCCAGAGCGCCGTCGTCGATCAGCCCGTCCACGACGCTGAGCGAGACGCCGGCGAGCTTGGCGAGCGCGCTCTTGCCGTGGAGCGCCCCGTCGGCCGCCGTCTCCAGAACCTTGTCCCGGGCGGGCGTGCGGCGGGCGGGCGGCTTGCCGGAGACTCGCACAGCGACCCGCGCCGTCTCGCGGGCGGCGGCCTCGTCGGGCAGGCGCAGCACCAGGGCCAGCGCCGATCCCTTCGGAGCGAGGGTGTAGCGGGCGATCCAGTCGACCAGCCGGCGCAGGGGCTCGGTGAGCGGCGCCACGGCGACACGGCCCGTCACCGGGCGCAGGTTCGAGCCGCCGGGACTGTGCGACAGCCCCCAGACCACGCCCACCGTCTCACGGGGGCCGAGCGGCACTTGCACCACGTCGCCCTCGGCGAGCGCCAGCCCCTCGGGCACGACGTAGCTGTAGGCCGTGTCGAGGGCGAGCGGGATCAGGATCTCGGCGACGTCCGGCATGGAACCCCGGCAGGGACAGACACCGGGCGCGGGGCCCGTTCCGGGTCCGTACCATAGGCTGCCCCGCGCGGTCAGCGCGGCCGCAGGGACAGGGCGAGCGGCAGGGCGCACAGGCTGAGGAGTGCCATTCCCCAGAAGGCGCGGGCGCCGAAGGCCCCGAAGAGCGGCCCGGCCGCCAGCGTCACCAGGGCGCCGGCCAACCCGAGCCCGACGCTGCCGTAGAGCGCGAGCGCCGTGGCGCGGAGGGTCCCCGGCACGGTGCCCTCGATCAGCCCGAGGCAGGCCAGGTGCAGGAGCGCGAAGCTGAAGCCGTGCAGCGCCTGCGCGGCCATGAGCCAGGGGATCGCCACCGTCTGCGCCATCACCGCCCAGCGCAGGGCGCCCGCGCCCGCGGCCAGCGCCAGGGCGTAGGCCGGGCCGATCCGGCGCAAGGTGGGCGGCCCGAGCAGGAGGAAGACCAGCACCTCGGCAGCGACGGATTCCGCCCAGAGCAGGCCGGCCGCGCCTGCTCCGATCCCGGCGCCCAGCCACAGGATCATCGCGAAGGCCTCGTGCAGCGCGTGCGCACCGATCACCAGGGCGGCCACGAGCACCGTGCGGCGGAAGGGAGCGTTGGCCAGGAGCAGCCGCCAGCCGTCCGGGCCGCGTGCCTCCGCCGAGACGTCTCCTGCCGCATCTTCCGCAGAGCCGTCCCGAGGGCCATTCGCCTGCGGCACGGCGCGGGCCAGGGCGCCTGTCGCGAGGAAGAGGACGCCACCGGCGACGAGGGCCGCGCCGAGGCCGGCGGCCTCGACCAGCCATCCGGTCGCGGCCGAGGCCGCGATGAAGGCGGCCGAACCCGCTCCCCGCACGTGGCCATAGGCGAAGGCGGCGCCCCCGCGCGCCGCGGCCAGCGCCAACGCGTCGGCCAGCGGCGCCAGCGGCGCGGTCGCCATCGCATAGACGAGGCCGACCATGAGGACCGGCCAGAACCCCACGACCGGCCCGTGCGCCAGGGCGGCGAGCCCCGCCCCAACGGCAGCGAGCGCCAGCACGGCGCGGGCGGCCCGGTGCGCGTCGGCGTAGCGGCCGGCGAGCGGCCCGGCCGCGAGACGCACAAGCGTCGCCGTGCCCAGAACGGTGCCAATCTCGGCCGGGCCGAGGCCGCGGGCGGCCATCACGTTCGGCAGAAGTGGCGAGAGGCAGCCATAGGCTCCGTAGAGCCCCCCGAACAGGGCGAGGAAGCGGGCGAAACCCTGCGATGCCGCCACCTCGCCTCCCCGGCCCTCTCCCGGCCGGCACCCTAGCACCGGATTGCGCCAGCCGGGGCGTTCGTTCAGGAACGCGCCTGTCCTGCGGAGCACGCGGCCGAGATCCCTCCCTCATCCATGCCTGAGACACCCCGCCTCGAACTCGCCGGCATCGGCTGCCGCTTCGGTGCCGTGCGCGCCCTCGACGACGTGTCCCTCGCGGTGGCTCCGGGCGAGATCGTCGGGCTTCTCGGCGATTCCGGCTGCGGCAAGAGCACGCTCCTGCGGATCGTGGCCGGCCTGGAGGCGCCGGACCGGGGGGTATTGTGCCTCGACGGGCGGCCGGTCGGCGCGAGCGTGCCGCCGGAGGCGCGCGGCATCGGCATGATGTTCCAGGACTATGCCCTGTTCCCGCACCTGACGGTCGCCGAGAACGTGCGCTTCGGCCTCTCCGGCCGGCCGCGCCGGGAGGCCGAGGCGATCGCCGAGGGGCGGCTCGCGCAGGTCGGGCTCGGCCCCCGCGCTGGGCGCTACCCCGATACCCTCTCCGGCGGCGAGGCGCAGCGGGTGGCCCTCGCCCGGGCGCTGGCGCCGAGGCCTCGGCTGCTCCTCCTCGACGAGCCCTTCTCCAACCTCGATCGGCGGACCCGCGACCGGGTCCGGGCCGATACCCTCGCGGTGCTGCGGGAATCCGGCGCCACCGCCCTCCTCGTCACCCACGATCCAGAGGAGGCACTCGAGGTCTGCGACCGGATCGCCCTGATGCGGGCCGGGCGCATCGTGCAGACGGGCACCGGGGAGGATCTCTACCGGCGGCCCGAGACTCCCTTCGCGGCACGCTTCCTCGGCCATCTGGTGGAACTGACGGGCCCGGCCCGGGCCGGCGTCCTCGACACGCCGTTCGGGCCCTTCGCGGTGCCGGGATTCTCCGAGGGCGCCCCCGTCCGCGCCGCCTTTCGCCCCGAGGCTCTGAGCCTCGCCGCGGACGGCGTGCCGGCGCGCGTGCTGCGCCGGAGCTATCTCGGCGCCTGGTTGCGTCTGGACCTTGTGGTGGAGGGCATCCCGGCCCCCTTGCGCCTGCCCGTGCCGCCGGACGCGCCTTACGGACCCGGCTCGACGCTGGGCCTCAGCCTCGACCGCGAGGCCGTCTTTATTTTCGTCGATCGGGGGGATTAAAATCGGATCCGCCGAGGACACTGTCTTTCAGTTTTTAACTGTTTCAAATCAAAAACTTAGAGCTTGATTTCGTATCGCCGAGGCCGCTCAAGCTCCCCCACCCAAGGGGAGAGACCGATGCCGAACCGATCCGCGAACCATGCCGCCCTCGCCGCCCTCGCGGTGCTGGCCGCGGGAGCCGCAGAGGCGGCGGAGGTGAACCTCTACACCACCCGCGAGCCCGGCCTGATCCGGCCGATCCTCGACGCCTACACCGCGAAGACCGGGGTCACGGTCAACACGGTCTTCGTGGAGAAGGGCTTGGCCGAGCGCGTGGCCGCGGAGGGCGAGCGCGCCAAGGCCGACGTGCTGATGACGGTGGACATCGGCAACCTGATCGAGCTGGTCGACCGCGAGCTCGCTCAGCCGGTGAAGTCCGCCGCCCTGGAGAGCGCGGTGCCGGCCCCCTTGCGCGATCCGGAGGGCCGTTGGTTCTCGCTGTCGACCCGCGCTCGAGTCGCCTATGCCGATGCGCGGGACCTCGCTAGCTTGAAAAGCCTCGCCTACGAGGACCTGTCCGACCCGAAATGGAAGGGCAAGCTCTGCCTGCGCGCGGGTCAGCACCCCTACAACACGGCGCTGATCGCCCATTACCTCGTCAAGCACGGGCCGGAGAAGGCGGAAGCTTGGCTCAAGGGCGTGAAGGCGAACCTCGCCCGCAAGCCCGCTGGCGGCGACCGCGACGTGGCCCGCGACATCCTTGCCGAGAGCTGCGAGCTGGGCCTGGGCAATTCCTATTATGTCGGCCTGATGCGCTCGGGGAAGGGCGGCCCGGAGCAGGTGAAGTGGGGTGAGGCCATCACGGTGGTCCTACCGGCCTTCGAGGGCGGCGGCACCCACGTCAATGTCTCGGGCGCGGTGGTGGCCAAGCACGCGCCCAACCGCGACGAGGCGGTGAAACTCCTCGAATACCTCGTCTCCGACGAGGCGCAGGGGCTCTACGCGCAAATGAACTACGAGTATCCGGTCAAGGCCGGCGCCACGGTCGACCCACTGCTCACCGCCATGGGTCCGCTCACCATCGACCCGACGCCGCTCGCCGAGATCGCCCGCAACCGCAAGGCGGCGAGCCTGCTCGTGGACAAGGTCGGCTTCGACAACTGATCGCCCGGGAGTCAGGGCCTCGCCGCGGCTCCCTGCCGAAGGGACTCGGCCCCTTCGGGATTCCAGTCAGGCGCGTGCGGTCAGGGGCGCCCGGTCTGCTTCAGGCGCTGCATCACTGCCTCGGGGGAGGCGTAGGCTTCCTGGCGCACCGCGCTCCAGTAGCGCAGGGCGTCGAGGGGAATGGCCTCGCCGGTCACGGCGCAGCGCACGAAGGACCCGGGCTTGATCACCCGCATGGTGCCGTCGCCGTACTCGACGACCGCCTCGCCGTTGGTCCCCCGCTCGTACCGGCCCAGCATCCCGCATCCTCGCTCGATCGCTCTCCTCCATAAACCATTCCGGCGCGGAGGAAAGCGCGCGGCCGATCCGCCCGCTCAGCCCAGCATGGAGGGCGTGCGGTCGGCGGCGAGCAGGCGCCGGGATTCCGCCGCGTCGATATCCATGCGGGCGACCAGGGCCTCGGCGCTGGCGAAGCGCTCCTCGCCGCGGATATGGGCGACGAACTCGACCGCGATCTCCTGCCCGTAGAGGTCGCCCGCGAAATCGAACAGGTTGACCTCGAGGAGCGGCGCGCCGTCGTCGAAGGTCGGGCGGCGGCCGTAGCTCGCCACCCCGTCCCGCATGGCGCCGTCGGGCAGGCGCACCCGCACCGCGTAGATGCCGTGGGCGAGGTCGCAATCGGCGAGCGCCAGGTTTGCGGTGGGATAGCCGAGGGTGCGCCCGCGCTTGTCGCCGTGGCGGACGCTGCTCAACACGAACCAGCGGTAGCCGAGAAGCGCGTTGGCGCGGTCCATCGCGCCCTCCGAGAGCGCCCGCCGGATCCCCGAGGAGGAGATCGGCCCGGACCCGGCCTCGAGGGTTACCGGCTCCACGATGCGACAGGAAAGGCCCATCTCGCGGCAGAGATCGGCCAGCACCGCGGGCGTCCCCTCCCGGCGCCGCCCGAAATGGAAATCGTGGCCGATTACCACCCCGGCGAGGCCGAGATCCGACCGGAGTAGCCCCTCCACGAAGGCGCGCGCGCCGGTGCCGGCGAGCGCGGCGTCGAAGCGGCGCACCACGAGCCCATCGAGGAGCCCCTCGCCGCCGAGACGGGCGAACACGATCTCCTTCGCCCGCGGCCCGGTGAGTCGGAACATCGGCAGGTCCGGCGCGAAGAAGGCGCGCGGATGCGGCTCGAAGGTGAGGACAAGGGCCGGCCGCTCTCCCGCCTCGTGCCGCACGGCCTCGGCGAGGACGCGATGACCGCGATGGACGCCGTCGAAATTGCCGATCGCGGCGATTCCACCCCGGAGCCCCGGCGGCAGCGCCTCGTCCGCGCGGCAGATCGTGAAAGGCCGCCCGGCCGTCTCGTCGCCTGACGCCATCGTTCGCTTTGCGGATCACTCGTGCGGGAGAACGGGCGCGACTGAGAGCGCCCCGGACCGGCGCGGACCCTGTCGAAAACCGGGGGCAGGGTCAAGCGTGCGGCGGCGCGTGCCGGCCCTGCGGGAGACGCTGCGCAGGTTTCGCGGCTCCTGCCCCAGGTTAACCGGTTCGCAATCCGGCCAAGCCTATTTTCGCGCACAGGAGGCGCCGTCGGGCATTGGCGCTTCACCGCAATGGGATCGCACGGGAGACGGCCGCTCCTCACGGCCAATCCCAAACGGAATACACGGAGTCTTTACGTCCATGGCCCTCGACCTCAATATGCCGATCCTCGTCGTCGACGACTACCAGACGATGGTCCGCATCATCCGCAACCTGCTGAAGCAGCTCGGCTTCGAAGAGGTCGACGACGCCTCGGACGGCACGGCGGCGCTGGCCAAGCTGAAGAACCGCAAATACGGCCTCGTCATCTCCGACTGGAACATGGAGCCGATGACGGGCTACGAGCTGCTGCGCCACGTCCGCGCCGACGAGGGGCTGCGCACGACGCCGTTCATCATGGTCACCGCCGAATCGAAGACCGAGAACGTCATCGCCGCCAAGAAGGCCGGCGTGAACAACTACATCGTCAAGCCCTTCAACGCGGCGACGCTGAAGTCCAAGATCGAGGCCGTCTGCGGCGCCTGATCCGGGCTCCTGACGGAGCAGCGCCGGATTCCGGGGAGAGGGTGGCCTCGCCGGTGCAACCGGGTCGGCCAACCGAACACGCACCGAACCGGCACCGGAGGTGCGCCTGCCAGACCAGGCGCACGTGTCGAGAGTGCGGGCCGGACGCTTGGGTTTCGAGGACACGACGATGGGATACGCCTCCACGCAACCCACGGGCAAAGCCGAGATGCGGTGCCCGCAATCCATGATCGCGGAGCTGATGGAGATTGCCGACTACATCAGCCACATGCGCACCGAGATCGCGGCTCTGCGCGCCAACGAGATGACGCGCGACCGCATTCCGATGGCGCACGAGGAGCTCGGCAACGTGCTCCAGGCGACGGCCGGCGCCACCAACACGATCATGGAGGCGGCCGAGGCGATGCTGGCCCTGCCCGACGATGCGGAGTACCGCGCCAATGTCGAGGCGCAGATCTACACGATCTTCGAGGCGTGCGCCTTCCAAGACATCACCGGCCAGCGCATCGGGAAGGTCGTCGAGGCGCTGCGCAACTTCGAACTCAGGCTTGCCCGCTTCGCCAGCGCCGTGCGCGCCCGCGACGAGGGCGGCATCGACCCCGCCGAGGCGGAGCGCCGGGAGCGGGCCGAGCGCCTGCTCCTCAACGGCCCCCAGCCGAACGGGCCGGCCGTGGCCCAGGACGACATCGACGCGCTCTTCGCCTGAACGCGCGCACGGACCGAGGACGCGCGACCGATCCCGATTGCAACGCGGTCGGGATCGGCTCTAGGAGGTGGGCCCCGCGCGGGCGACCGCGCCAGCCACACGGGTCCGAGCATGCCGGCGCGCCCCTGGTCCGACCTGACCACCGAGGAGATCCGCGCCCGCGACATGGCGTCCGCCGTCGCCGTGCTGCCGGTCGCGGCCGTGGAGCAGCACGGGCCGCACCTGCCGCTCGCCACCGACACGGTGATCGCCGAGGGCTATCTCGCCCGCGTCGCCGCCCTGGTCCCGGACGATCTCGACGCGCTGATCCTGCCGGTCCAGGCGGTCGGCAAGTCGGACGAGCACGACGCCTTCCCCGGCACCCTCACGCTCACCGCCGAGACCGCCCTGAGGGCCTGGACCGAGATCGGGACCTCGATCCATCGCGCGGGCTGCCGGCGTCTCGTCATCGTCTCGTCGCACGGGGGCAACAGCGCGCTGATCGACCTGGTGGCGGGAGAGTTGCGCGGACGGTTCGGGATGGTCGCGGTGACGACCGCCTGGGCCCGCTTCGGCTATCCGCAGGGCCTGTTCCCGGCCGACGAGATCGCGGACGGCATCCATGCCGGTGGCATCGAGACCGCGCTGATGCTGGCACTTCGGCCCGACCTCGTGCGCACGGCGCAAGTCGCCGATTTTCCCAACCGGGCGCGGCGGATGCGCCAGGAATTCACCCATCTCCGCGCCGGCCGTCCGGCGGCCTTCGCTTGGAAGACGCAGGACCTCAACCCGGCCGGCGCCCTCGGCGACGCGCGGCTCGGCACGGCGGACGCCGGGCGGGCCGCTCTCGACCACGGTGCGCGGGCCTTCGTCGCCCTGCTCGCGGACGTCGCCCGTTTCCGCCTCGACGGCTGAGGTCGAGCCCGCGCAGATGGAGCCCGCGTAACCCTTCGGGATCGCCGGCGAAGGGTCAGGCGTGCGGCGCGCGCCGCGCTGGCACCCGCGAATCGCCATGCTCCTCACCCTCGCCCCAGCCCCGCACTTCCCCATCCGCTCCAAGGCGTTAGAATCCTCCGCCCAGGGACGCGGCGGAGCGGCGATGGCGCTCGAGGAGAAGCTCGCGGCCGCGATGCGGGCCGCGCAGGGCGGCGACGGCACGGCCTACGGCGCGCTGCTGCGCGACTGCCTGCCAGTGATCGCCGCGAGCGTGCGGGCCCAGGGCCTGCGCGGCGAGGCGGTGGACGACGCGGTCCAGGACACTTTGATCACTCTGCACCGGGCCCGGGCGAGCTACGATCCAGCGCGGCCCTTCCTCCCCTGGCTGCGCGCCATCGCGCAGCGTCGGGCGATCGACGCGCTCCGCCGGGCCGGGCGCCGGCCCCGGGAAGTGCACGATCCCGTGGCCTACGAGGCCGAGATCGACGACCGGCCCCCACCGGGCCAGGGCCTTGAGGCGCGCGAGCGCGCGGCGGAGCTCGCCCGCGCCGTCGCAGCCCTGCCCGCCGGCCAACGCCAGGCGGTCGAGGAGCTGGCGCTGCGCGAACGCTCCCTCGACGAGGTCTCGGCCGCGACCGGCCGCAGCAAGGTCGCCCTGAAGGTGAACCTGCACCGGGCGATCAAGGCTCTGCGGGCGAGCCTCGCCGGCGGTCCGGACGGGAGGGCGTGAGCGATGGCCGCCCGCCATACCCGCCCCGTGGACGACCTCGTCGGCGACCTCGTCCAGGATCTGCGCCCAATCCGTCCCCTGCTGCCGGCCGGCGCGCGCGCGCTCACGTGGCTCGCTGCGGCCGCCCTCATCGGACTCGCCCTCGCCTGCATCGCCGAGACCGCGGACCTGCGCCAGCGCCTCGCCACGCCGGACCTGCGGATGGCGGCCCTGGGCGCACTCCTCACTGCCGGTACGGCGGCCTACGCCGCCTTCGTCACCAGCGTGCCGGGGCGGCCGGCGGCCTGGGCGCTGCTGCCGCTGCCGGCCGCCACCCTCTGGATCGGCGCGAGCGGCCTCGGATGCCTGAGAGCGGCCCTGGACCCGGCCGCCGAGGCCCATGCGCAGACGGGACTCGGCTGCTTCGGCTTCCTGACGGCAGTGTCGCTGCCGCTCTCCGTCCTGCTGGTGGTGATGCTGCGCCGGGCCTGCCCCCTGCGGCCGAACCTCACGGCCGCGCTCGGCGGCCTGGCAGCGGCGGCCGCAGCGGCGACGCTGCTCGTGCCCTTCCACCCGGAGGAGGCGACGGCCACCGACATCGCGATCCACGGCGCCACGGTGCTCGCGGTGATCGCCCTCAACGGACTCGCGGGCGGGCGACTGCTCGCCCGGGGCTGATCCGTCAGCGCTCCTCGTCCTCGGGCATCAGGCCCGGCCAGTCGACGATGCGCTCAGGGTACTCCTCGTCCGCAAACTCCTCCTCGTTCCCAGAGAGTCGGCCGCGCACGGAGATGCCGGCCTCGTGCACGCTGGCCGCGCGGCCCGAGACCAGCGGATGCCAGTCGAACAGGGGTTCGCCGTCGCGGATGAGCCGGTAGGCGCAGGTCGGGGGCAGCCAGGGGATGGTCCGCACCGCCTCCGGCGTCAGCCGCACGCAATCAGGCACCCGCTTCTGGCGCCGGGCGTAGTCGCGGCAGCGGCAGCCGATCCCGTCGAGGAGGGTGCAGCCGATATCGGTGTGGTGGACCTCGCCCGTATCCTCGTCCTCCAGCTTGATCAGGCAGCAGCGCCCGCAGCCGTCACACAGGCTCTCCCATTCCTCCGGCGTCATCGCGTCGAGGGACTTGGTGCGCCAGAATGGCTCGGACGGAACGGCGGCGACCGCGCCGGGCTGGCGCGGGGCCTTGGGGCTTCCCATCGGGAACGCCTCTCGGATCGGGGAGCGGGATGCTCCCCTCTGCCGCAAGGCGGGGGCGGGAGCAAGCGGGGCGGCCTCCGCCACCGCCGCGCCCCATTCGCGCGCCACGGTCACCGGAACGTTCGGCGCGGATCCTGAAGCCGGAATGCCATCTCGCGCGTTCCGCCTCCGGGACCCGTCCGCATTCTCCGGGCGATGCCCGGCCTCGCGGACGGGCGCCGGGCTTGGTACAAGGATGGTCGGCTCCCTCGCCGAAGCGTGGTGCCCGAGAAGCCGGATCCCAGAATCGTGCGCCTGCCGAACCTCAAAGCGATCCGGACCCGCATCCGGCATGCCGCCCTCGGCTTCGACGCCTGGGTGAACGCCGCCCTCTACGACAGCGGCCGCTCGACCGGCGAGGGCTATGGGCGCTTCCAGGCCGCGATGAACCGCTTCTCGGTGCGGGGCTGGAAGCGTGCGGCGATCGACCTCACCAGCGAGGGCGTCACCATCGGCACGGGCGGCCTCCTGCTGATGCTCGCGCTCGCCCAGCCCGCCTTCAACCTGACCAGCGAGAACTGGCTGAAGCAGCAGGACCTCGCCGTCACCTTCCTCGACCGCTACGGCGTCGAGGTGGGCCGCCGCGGCATCAAGCACGACGACTCGCTGAAGCTCGACGAGTTTCCCGAAATCATGATCAAGGCGTTGGTCTCGACCGAGGACCGGCGTTTCTACGAGCACTGGGGCATCGACCCGATCGGGACGATGCGCGCGCTGGTGAACAACTCGCGCGGCGGCGGCAACGTCCAGGGCGGCTCGTCGATCACGCAGCAGCTCGCCAAGAATCTTTTCCTGACGAACGAGCGCTCCCTCGAGCGAAAGGTCAACGAGGCCTTTCTCGCCCTCTGGCTCGAGTTCCACCTCACCAAGAACGAGATCCTGAAGCTCTATCTCGACCGCGCCTATATGGGCGGCGGCACCTTCGGTGCGGTGGCGGCGGCGGACTACTATTTCGGCAAGCCGCTCAAGGATATCAGCCTCGCCGAGGCCGCCATGCTGGCCGGCCTGTTCAAGGCGCCGACGAAATATGCGCCCCACGTCAACCTGCCCGCCGCCCGCTCCCGCGCCGTCGACGTGCTGCACAACATGGTGGAGGCGGGCTTCGTCACCGAGGGCCAGATCCAGACGGCCCTGCGCAACCCGGCGACGCCGGTGACGCGCACCCGCGACATCACCGCCGACTACTACCTCGACTGGGCCTTCGGCGAGATCAAGTCGATGGCCGATGCGGGCAAGTTCCGCAACGACCGCGTGCTCACCGTGAAGACGCCCCTCGACGTCGCGATCCAGAAGCGGGCCGACGAGGTGGTGGCCAACGTGCTGCGCAAGTCCGGCGACGCCTACGACGTGGACGAGGCGGCGATGGTCATCCTCGACCCCGACGGGGCCCTGCGCGCCATGGTCGGCGGCTCCGATTACGGCGAGAGCCAGTTCAACCGCGCCACCGACGCGCTGCGTCAGCCCGGCTCCTCGTTCAAGCCCTACGTCTACGCCGCCGCCCTGTCCTCGGGCCTGTTTCGGCCGGACACCACGGTGGTTGATTCCCCCGTCTGCATCGGCAACTGGTGCCCACAGAATTACGGCCGCTCCTATTCGGGCCGACAGCCCATGTGGCTCGCGGTGGCCAAGTCCATCAACACCATCCCGATCAAGGTCTCGATCGCGCTGGGCAAGGCGATGGGCATCAGCCACGAGGCGCGGGCCGCCAAGGCGGGCCGCCAGAAGATCATCGAGACCGCCCATGCCATGGGCATCACCACGCCGCTCACCGACTCGGTCTCGCTGCCGATCGGTTCGGCCGAGGTCACTGTGATCGACCAGGCGGCGGCCTACGCGGTCTTCGCCAACGGTGGCAAGCGCGCCAAGCCCTACGCCGCCATGGAGGTGAAGAACTCCTCCGGCGAGGTGATCTACCGGCACGCCGACGAGAAGCCCGAGCAGGTGCTCTCGACCCAGGTCGTGGCCGACATGAACTACATGCTCAACAAGGTGGTCGAGGAGGGTACGGCCCGCCGCGTCCAGATCGAGGGCGTGAAGATCGCCGGCAAGACTGGCACCACGAACGGCTACAAGGACGCGTGGTTCGTGGGCTATACCGGCAACTACGTCGCCGCCGTCTGGTACGGCAACGACGACAGCACCTCGACCAACAAGATGACCGGCGGCTCCCTGCCCGCCCAGACCTGGCACGACGTGATGGAACCTGCCCACCAGGGCATCGAGCTGAAGCCCCTGCCCGGCCTGAAGACGCCGCAGGCCGGCGCCCAGGCGGCCGCGCCGAGTGCCCCGACCAACCCGGCGGCGAGCAATTACGGCAAGCTCTCGCGGCGCTCCTTCGAAGTGATCAGCGGGGTCAACGGCCTGTTCCGCGCAATCGAGTCGGCACCGAGGACGGGCTCACGCGTCGAGGCGGAAGGCCTGCGCGACCTCGCCGGCAGCGTGGCCGAGGGCGGCCGTCCGGCCCGCGCCCGCGTCGAGACTCGGTGAGGCGCCCGTGACCCTGCGGATGGCAGAGGCCGAGGCGGAGGGGACGGCACGTGTCCCGGCCTTGCGGATACTACGATCGGCGCTGCGATCGGCGTGGCGGCGCAGCGCCGGCCTCGGCCTTGCCCTCTACGCGCTTGCGCTCGGCGGCGCGCTCGGGCTCGCCAGCGCGGATTGGGCGACGCGGGGCGGATACCCGTTCGGCGGCGTGACGGTCGGCGCCTGGACCCTGTGGCCACGGGCCGGCTCGACCGCAGCCGACCCCTATACCCGCGCCGTCAACGCCCGGCGCGGCGAGATCCCGCTCGCCGTCGGCGAGGGCCTGCTGATGACGGCCGCGGCCGACGATGCCGGCCGGACGCTCGATGCCGCCTGCACCTACAGCATCACCGGCGCGACCCCGCCGGCCCGGGCCTGGACCCTGACGGTGACCGGCCGCGGCGCGGCCGATCCCGTCCGGCCGCCGATCCGCGAGAGCTTCACCTCCACGGAGGTCCTGCGCGAGCGGGACGGCCGCTTCGCCATCACGCTGGGTCCCGAGGCCGAGCCGGGCAACTGGTTGCCGAGCCCCCGCGCCGAGGGCCCCTTGCGCCTCGCGCTGCGCCTCTACGACACGCCGGTCGCGGCGAGCGCCGGCTCCCTCGACCGGGATTCCGTCCCGGCGATCACGCGGGTGGCGTGCCGGTCATGAATCTGCGCTTCGCCTACGCCACCGCCTGCGGCCTGGTCCTGGCCGGGCTCGTGCACATCGCAACGGTGCTGGCGATCCCGCGCCTCTCGGAATCGGATGCCCTCTCGCGCGCCGGCAGCAGCGAGAGCCTCGACCATCCGCTGCCGATCTACACGCTGGCCACCGGCGAGAACCCGGCCCCGGCCGAAGCGTGGCTGCCGGCGCCCGACCCCTCGGTCGCGGTCGGCGTCTGCGCCTACGATCTCGACGACGGCCCGACCCGCGTCTCGGCTCGCACCGGGCCTCTGGCCCTTTCGCTCGCCGTGCACGGCCGCCGCGGCGCCTTCTACGCCGTGACCGACCAGGCCGCGGTGCGCGGCGCCCTCGACCTCGTGGTGCTCACCCGTGCCCAGTACGATGCGGCGCTCGCCAACGACGACGAGAACGAGCCGAGCCGCGACGTGCGCATCGTCGCCCCTGAGCGCCAGGGCTTCGTGGTGGTGCGGGTGATCGCAGGCCTGCCGAGCCAGCGCCCCTCCGCCAACGCGGCGGTTCAGGCGGTCTCCTGCACCATCGACAGCACGGACGAGGACGCGCCGGCCCGGCCGAACGACTGATCGCGAGCCCCTTAACCAGGACCGGGTCGCGGGACGCTGACTTTCGCCCCGGCGTGGCGCAGCCTAACCTGCATCCGGTTCGAGAATCGAAATATCGGGGGGCGGGATGCTGACGCGACGCTGGTTCGGAGCCTGCTTCATCTGCGCGGGCGTCGGGGGCTTCGCCGCCACGGAGGCGGCAGCGCAGGGTGCGCCCGCGGGTCAGATCAAGCGCAAGCTCCTGAAGCGGACCGAGACCGGGACGGGCAACCTCGTGACCCTGCTGATGGAGGTCGAGGTTCCGGCCGGCGTCGAGGTCCCGCGCCACACCCATCCGGGCATCGAATCAGCCTTCGTGCTGGAGGGCGAGGCCGAGCTCTACATGCAGGGACAGGAGGCGGTTCCGGTTCGTCCCGGCGAGGGCTTCCAGATCCCGCCGGAGGTGCCGCATGGCGTGCGCAAGGTGGAGAAGCCCCTGCGCCTCGCGATCACCTACGTGGTCGACAAGGACAAGCCGCTGGTGACCCTCGCACCGGCCTGACGGGATGCGGCTTCTCTGCGAAGCCGCGCTCCGGAAAGACCCGGCCACGCTTGCCCCGAAATCCCGGCACCCCTTTCTCCGGGCGATGCGCTATGACGGATGCCATGAGCCTCGCCGTCCCCGATTCCTCCCCTCGCCCCGACATCCTCGCCGCCATCGGGGACACGCCGCTGATCCGGCTCCGCCGTGCCTCCGAGGAGACGGGCTGCACCATCCTGGGCAAGGCGGAGTTCCTCAATCCCGGCCTCTCGGTGAAGGACCGCGCTGCGCTCTCCATCGTCCAGGATGCCGAGGCGCGCGGGCTGATCCGGCCGGGGGGCACCATCGTCGAGGGCACGGCGGGCAATACCGGCATTGGGCTGGCCCTCGTCGCCGCGGTGCGCGGCTACCGCACCGTGATCGTCATCCCCGAGACCCAGTCCGAGGAGAAGAAGCAGACCCTGCGGCTCGCGGGCGCCCGCCTCGTCGAGGTGCCGGCCGTGCCCTTCGCCAACTCGAACAACTACGTGCATGTGGCGCGCCGCCTCGCCGAGCGGCTTGCTGCGACGGAGGCGGCAGGCGCCTTCTTCGCCGACCAGTTCGACAACGTCGCCAACCGCCGCGCCCATGTCGAGGGGACCGGCCCAGAGATCTACGCGGCGACGGCGGGCGCGGTCGACGGCTTCGTCTGCGCCGCCGGCACCGGGGGCACGCTCGCCGGCGTCGCCGAGGCGCTGCGGGCGCGCAAACCCGGCGTGCGGATCGCCCTCTCCGATCCCGAGGGCTCGGCCCTCTATGCGCATTATACGACCGGCACGCTCAAGGCCGAGGGCTCCTCGATCACCGAGGGCATCGGTCAGGGCCGCATCACCGGAAACCTCGGCGGCTTCACCCCCGACTACGCCTACCGCATCCCCGATACCGAGGCGCTGGAGATCGTCTTCCGGCTGATGCGCGAGGAGGGGCTCTCCCTGGGCGGCTCGTCCGGCATCAACGTGGCGGGGGCGATCCGGCTCGCCCGGGAGCTCGGACCAGGCCACACCGTCGCGACCATCCTCTGCGACGGCGCCGCCCGCTACGCCTCGAAGCTGTTCAACCCAGCCTTCCTGGCCGAGCGCGGCCTGCCCCAGCCCGACTGGCTCGGCGCGAGCCCGGACCCACTGCCCGACTGGCGGGCCTGAGCCGGAAAACGCAGGTGGTATAGCGGATTAAAATCGATTTCCGGTTGAACGGTCCGGGTGGGCTTGGCGTTGAATGGTCAAGCTCGCGCTCCGCGCGAGGACCGGAGAGCCCTGATGTCCCTCGTCACCATCCTGCTCATCATCCTGATCATCCTCGCCTTCGGTGGCGGCGGGTTCTACGGCGGTGGCGCCTATCGTGGTCCCGGCTTCGGCCTCGGCGGTATCCTGCTGATCATCCTGATCGTGCTGCTCGTGAGAGGTGGGATCTGACGGCCCGCACTCCCACCCTGCGGTAGCCCCGCAGGGTGGGAGAGACGCCGCTCTCAGCGGGCGCAGGTCACCGCCACCATCGCCGGCCGGATCGGGCCGGCCACGGCCCCGAGGCTCGCCGCGCCGCCCACAGCCGCGTCGCGCAGCGCCACCCCGTTTTCACCGAGGAAATTCCGAAGCTGCGCGCCCACAACGAGCGGCACCGCGAGCGGCGGCACCACGCCCGCGACCAGCCGCGGCGCAGCGGGATAGCGCGCGACGAGGCCGGCGAGGCGCCCGGCCCGATCAAGGACCGGTGCGCCGGCCGCCCCCGGCTGCAAGGGCGCGACGAGCCCGCCCGGCCCAGCCGTGCCGGGCGCGACCGCGACGCCCTCCGCGCCGGCCGCGAGCACGACGAGAGTCTCTTCTGACGCAACGGGCTCCGCGCGCACGGCGAGCGGCACCGGCGCCGGCAGGCCCGACGCCTCCAGCAACGCCAGGCCACTCGCGGGATCGCCGCGCAGGAGCTTGGCCGCGGCGCCGCCGATCCGCGGCGCACAGCTCTCCACCACCGAGACTGCCGTCAGGACACGGTTCGGCGCCACCACGAGTCCGGTCCCGGCAATCCGGACAGTCGCCGCCGGAGGTCTCGCGGCTGGCGACGGCGCGAGCGCGGGGGCTGCAGGGGTCACAGCGGCCACGGGAGCCGCCACCGCGTCCGGGAAAGGAACGAAGCTGTTGGCGATCGCGATGACGAGGCGGTCCACCTCGCCGGCAAGAGCCTGGTCGTAGCCGAGGGTGAAGCCGCGCACGCCCGCGGGCCCCGCGGCGTAGCGGACATACGAGCGCCCGCCCGCCGTCTCGGCAGTGACCACGATGAAATCCGGCCGCTTCAGCTTGTAGGTGACCCTGCGCTCCGGCATCGGCGCGGTGGCGCGCTCGAACAGGCCATCGAGATCGGCGGCGCCGGGCGGGAAGGCGCGGCTTTCCAGGGTCACCCGGCCGTCCGCGCTCTGCCAGCGGGTCCCGGCCGGCAGCGGCCCGGGCAGTGGGCTGCGCTTCGCGAGGAGCCGTTCCGGCACGCCGAGCACGGTGCCGCTTGCCGGATCCGCCTTCACGGTGAAGCGCGCCGCCTTCCGCGCGCCCTCCCCGGCCGCGAGGATCCTCGCCCGCACGGGCGGGGAGAGCGGGTCGCCACCTCCGTTGCGGGCCTGGAAGGCGTTCAGCGCCTCGAAGGTGCGCCGGCCGAAGGTTCCCGCGAGGACGCTGTTGTAGTCGCCGGTCCAGACCAGCGCGTCCTGTAGAGCCTTGCGCTCGGCCTCGGGCAGCGCCTCGAACGCGGCCTTGGCCGCCTCGAAGGCCGGATCGGCCGCGTATCCGGGAGCCGGTGTCTTCGCGGCCGGCTTCGGCGCCGGGACCTGACTTTGGCCCTGCGCGAGAATCTGCGTCGCCGTGGGCGCGGCGAAGCCAGCGGCGAGCAGGAGGGCGAGCCCGAGACGGCGCGGCATGGGCGCTGATTCCCATCAGAAAATCCGCTGCGAAGGTGGCAGGCCCGCCGGGCGAAAGCCAGAGCGCTGGCTGGGACGCGCGCCGACACGCGTGCTGCCGCGTGCGCCATCACGTGCGGGCAGGCACGATGGGCCGATTGCGGCGGCTGCGGCAGATGCTACCGTCCGGCTCCGTCGCGCCGGATTCGTCCGGCCGGGGAGAGCCGCGGAGCGGGTGATGGCGGGTTCGTCGGGTATCGTGCGCCGTCTGGCGCTGCTCGCAGGCGCCCTCGCGCTGGCAGGCCCTGCCGCCGCCCAGCCAGCGTCACCGCCCGCCGCACAGGCGCTGACGAAGCCCGCCACCAAGCCCACGACGAGGAAGACCTTCCAGCGTGAGGCCCTGGCCTCCGCCGGCGCACGCCTGGAGACGGCGCTCGCGGCCGAGGCCAACGCACCCGGCCGGAGCGCCGCGCAGGCACGGCGCGACGGCGAGGCGCAGTTTCAGAGCGGACATCCCGCGGCTGCCCTACCCCTCCTTGCGGCGGCGGTGGCGGCGGATCCCGCCGATCCGCAGAACTGGCTCGCCTACGCGCGCGCCGCGGACGCGCTCGGCAATGACGAGAAGGCCGGCAGCTACAACGACCGCTACCGCCGCCGTCAGGCCGCCCTCGCGGCGGCGTACCAAGCCTACCTGCGGGCGGGCTCGCCCCAGGCGGAGGCCCGGGCGCTCGCCTTCCTCGGCGAGGCGCAGGCGCGCCAGTCCGAGTGGCGCCCGGCGCTGGAGGCCTACCGCGCGAGCCTCGCCCTCGACGACCGCGAGCCCGTGCGCGAGACCTACGAGGCGCTGCGCGAGGAACACGGCTTCCGCATCCTCGACTACAAGGTCGATGCGGATGCCGCCGCGCCGCGGGCCTGCTTCACCTTCTCGGAGACGCTGGCGCCCAAGACCGACTTCACGCCCTTCGTCGCGGTCTCGGGCGCGGCGAACGCCGCCGTGACGGCGGAGGGCTCGCAGGTCTGCGTGGACGGGTTGAAGCATGGCGGCCAGTACGCCGTGGTTCTGCGCCAGGGTCTGCCCTCCTCGGTGGGCGAGAGCCTGCTGAAGGCCGCCGATTACGAGATCTACGTCCGCGACCGCTCGCCCCAGGTGCGGTTCACGGGACGCAACTACGTCCTGCCGCGTACCGGCCAGGCCGGCGTGCCGCTCCTCTCCGTCAATGCGCCAAAGCTCGACGTGGAGGTGCTGCGCATCGGCGATCGCGGCCTGCTGCCCGCCCTCCGCTCGGAGGAGTTCCTGAGCCAGCTCAGCGGCGCCACCGCGCAGACCATCGCCGAGCAGAAGGGCGTGCGCGTCTGGAAGGGCACCCTGGAGACGGCCAAGGCCGAGCAGAACCAGGAGGCCGTGACCGCCTTCCCCGTGCTGCAGGCGGTCGGGCGACTGGAGCCCGGCATCTACATCATGCAGGCCGCGCCCACAGGCCTCGCCGCGGCGGGCGAGGAGGTCTCCTACGAGCAGAAGGCGACGCAGTGGTTCGTCGTCTCCGACCTCGGCCTCACCGCCTTCAAGGGCCGCGACGGGGTGCATGTCGTCCTACGCTCGCTGGCCTCCGCAGAGGCCGTGGCGAATGCCGAGATCCGCCTGATCGCCCGCAACAACGAGGTGCTGGCGACCCGCAGGACCGATGCGCGGGGCTATGCCGCTTTCGATCCGGGCCTCGCCCGCGGCGAGGGCGGCATCGCCCCGGGCCTCGTGGTCGCGCAGAGCGGCGAGGATTACGGCTTCCTCGACCTCGACCTCTCGGCCTTCGACCTCACCGACCGCGGCGTGAAGGGCCGGCCCGATGCGGGCGCGGTGGAGGCCTACCTCTTCCCTGAGCGCGGGGTCTATCGCTCCGGCGAGACGGTGCAGCTCACCGCGCTCCTGCGCGACGCGAAGGGCGCTACTGTGCCGAACCTGCCGCTCACCCTCGTGATCCGGCGCCCGGACGGCGTCGAGTACCGGCGCGTCCAGGTTCCCGACCAGGGCCTCGGCGGACGCAGCCTGTCGCTGCCCCTGCTCTCGAACGCGATGCACGGCACCTGGCGGATCGCCGCCTATACCGATCCGAAGGCGCCCGCCCTCGGCGAGGCGAGCTTCCTCTTGGAGGACTATGTCCCCGAGCGGATGGAGATCGACCTGAAGCCGGTCAAGGCCGCGCTCCGCAAGGGCGAGCCGGCCGAAATCGCGGTCTCGGCGCGCTACCTCTACGGCGCACCGGGTTCCGGCCTCGACGTGTCGGGTAGCGTCGCGGTGCAGGCCGCAACCGGCAGCGGCATCCCGGGGCTCGAGGGCTTCACGGTCGGACTCGACGACGAATCCTTCGAAGCCACCACGCAGGAGATCGAGGGGCACGGCACCACCGACGCCAAGGGCTCCGCCGCGATGACCGTTCCGGTGCCGAACCCGGCGAGCCCGCGGCCGCTGGAAGCGAAGATCACGCTGGCGGTCGGCGAGCCGGGCGGCCGGGCGGTCTCGCGCAGCCTCACTCTGCCGATCCTGCCCGACGGACCGGTCCTCGCCATCCGCAAGGGTTTCGGAAGCGACCTCGCCGAGGGCGCGACCGCGACCTTCGACGTGGCGATGGCGACGCCCGAGGGCCGCCGCCTCGCGCAGGGCGGCGTGACCTGGACCCTGTCGCGGATCGAGCAGACCTATCAATGGTACCGCGCGGACGGGCGCTGGTCCTTCGAGCCGGTGAAGTCGGTGCGCCGGATCGCCGATGGCAGCCTCGCTCTGACCCCCGACGCGCCGGGGCGGATCGCGACACCGCTCAGCTTCGGCCGATACCGCCTGGAGGTCGCCGCGCCCGGCGAGGGCGCGCACCAAGCGGCGCAGGCCGCCAGCGTGACCTTCGAGGTCGGCTGGGGCGGCTCCGAGACCGCCGACGTGCCCGACCGCCTCGATCTGACCCTCGACAAGGCGGCCTACGCTTCAGGCGAGACCCTGCGGGCCCGACTCGCGCCGAAATTCCGCGGCCGGGCGACCCTCGCCGTGGTCAGCGACAAGGTGCACGAGGTCCTGGACGTGGCGGTGCCGGAGGGCGGCGCCACCGTCGCCATCCCCGTGAAGGCCGAATGGGGCGCGGGCGCCTATCTGATCGCCACCGCCTACCGCCCCCTCGACCAGGCGGCCAAGCGCCTGCCGGGCCGGGCACTCGGGCTCGCCTGGTTCTCCGTCGATCGCGGCGCGCGCGGCCTGGAGGTGGCGGTCGATGCGCCCCAGAAGGTGCGTCCGCGCCAGGACCTCACCCTGCCGGTGCGCCTGACCGGGCTGAAGCCCGGCGAGGAGGCGCGCATCACCGTGGCGATGGTCGATGTCGGCATCCTCAACCTCACCCGCTACGAGGCGCCCGACCCGACGATGTTCTTCTTCGGCCAGAAGGCCCTCTCGACCCAGATCCGCGACGTCTACGGATACCTGATCGACGGCATGCAGGGCACGCTCGGCGCGATCCGTTCCGGCGGCGATGCCGGCGCGGGGGAGCTTGCCGACTCGCCCCCGACCCAGGCGCCCCTCGCCCTCTACTCGGGCGTGGTCACGGTCGGGCCGGACGGGCGCGCCGCGGTGACCTTCCCGATCCCCGCCTTCAACGGCACCGGTCGGGTGATGGTGACCGCCTGGAGCGGCAGCCGCACCGGCCAAGCCCAGGCCGACGTGGTGATCCGCGACCCGGTGGTGCTCACCGGTACCCTGCCGCGCTTCCTCAATGCGGGCGACCGCTCGCGATTCTTCGTCGCCCTCGACAATGTCGAGGGTCAGGCCGGCGAATACACGGTCGATCTCGATCTGGCGGGGCCGGTGCTCGTCGGCGCCGAGGCGGCGCAGAGCCGGCTGACGCTCGCTGCCGGGGCCAAGGGCCAGCTCGTGGTGCCGCTGACCGCGGCCGGCCCAGGCACGGCGCGGCTCGACCTCAACCTCTCGGGGCCCGGCCTGCCCGCGGGCGTCGGCCAGAGCTTCACCCTGCCCATCTCGCCCGGCACCGGAGCCCTGGTGCGACGCAGCCTGCGCAACCTGGAGCCCGGCGCCAGCCTGCAGATCACGCCGGACCTTCTCGCCGACATCCTGCCCGGCACCGGCACGGTCTCCGTCTCGGCCTCCGCCCTGCCGGGGCTCGACGTGGCCGCGCTGCTGCAGGCCCTCGACCGCTACCCCTATGGCTGCTCCGAGCAGGTGGTGAGCCGGGCGATGCCGCTCCTCTACGTCAACAGCTTGGCGAGTCTCGACAAGCTCGCCATCGACGACGGGCTGGATGAACGGATCCGCGGAGCGATCGACCGCGTGCTGTCGCGCCAGGATTCGAGCGGCGATTTCGGCCTGTGGTCGGCGCAGGGATCGAACGACCTCTGGCTCGACGCCTACGTGACCGACTTCCTGACGCGGGCTCGCGAACGCAACTTCGCGGTGCCGCAGACCGCCTTTACCCTCGCCCTCGACCGCCTGCGCAACGCCGTGGCCAACACCACCGAGGTGCGCGAGGGCGGCCTCGACCTCGCCTACGCGGCCTACGTTCTCGCCCGCAACGGCCGGCCAGTGAGCGGGGATCTGCGCTACCTCGCCGACACCAAGCTCGGCGACTTTACGACCCCACTCGCCCGCGCGCAGATCGCCGCGGCGCTGGCGCTGCTGGGCGACCGCACCCGCGCCGCCAAGGCGCTCGATTCCGCCCTCGGCGTGCTGAAGAGCGCGCGCGACGGGCAGGGCTACCGGGCCGATTACGGCTCGCGCCTGCGCGACGGGGCGGGCGTGCTCGCGCTCGCCGCCGAGTCGGGACTCGCCCGCGACGCCCTTACCCCCGTCGCCGCGGTGCTGACCGAGGAGCGCGCCTCGGGCCGCACCACCAGCACGCAGGAGAATGCCTGGATGGTGCTGGCCGCTGCCGGCCTGACCAAGGAGGCCCAGAGCCTGTCCTTCAGCCTCGACGGCGCGCCGCTGACGGGCCCGCTCGCCCGCACCTATCGGGCCGCCGCCCTCGAGGCAAAGCCGGTGACGCTGGTGAATACCGGCCGGGCGCCGGTTCAGGTGGCTTTGGGCATCAACGGGAATCCGATCGCGCCCGAGCCCGCGGAATCGCGCGGCTACGCGATCGAGCGGAGCTATCACCGCCTCGACGGCACCGCCGTCGATCCGGCCCAGGGCATCCGCCAGAACGACCGCCTCGTGGTGGTTCTCAAGGTGACCGAGAAGCAGGCGAGCGCCGCCCGCCTCCTCCTCGTCGACCGTCTGCCCGCGGGCCTCGAGATCGACAACCCGAAGCTCCTCGACGCGGACGCCGTCCAGGGCCTCAGCTTCGTGAAGACCGACGTCGCACCGGCCCATACCGAGTTCCGCGACGACCGCTTCGTGGCTGCCTACGACCGGACACCGGAGCAATCGGCGTTCTTCACCGTGGCCTACACGGTGCGCGCCGTCTCGCCCGGCAGCTACGTGCATCCGGGCGCCACGGTGGAGGACATGTACCGCCCCGAGCGCTTCGGCCGGACCGCCTTCGGCGCGGTCGAGATCACGGCGGCGCGGTAGGGCGGTGGGCAGGCCGCTGCCTCCGCTCCCTCCCCCCTTTGCGGGGGAGGGTGGCCCGCGAAGCGGGTCGGGAGAGGGGAACCCCGTTTCCGGAGGAAGCGGAGCAGGCGTGACAGGCGCCGCTTCCTCCCGCACCGCCACACCCCTCTCCCGACCCCTGCTCACGCGGGGGCCATCCTCCCCCATCCCAAGTCGGGCCTGCCCGACCTGGGCAGAGAAGAGCGGACCTCGGACAAGCCCGAGGTCCGTGGGGGGCGGGAGATCGTGGTGGCTCCTTGTCCTCGCCGTCCCGGCTCTGGCGGCGGGCCTGCTCGCCCTCCGCCCGTTCTTCGCCCTGCCGCCCCTCGACCTCGCGCAGGCCGAGTTGCGCTCGACCATCGTCACCGACCGCTCGGGCACCCTGTTGCGCCCCTTCGCCACCGCGGACGGACGCTGGCGCCTGCCGGTACGCATGGAATCCGTCGATCCGCGCTTCATCGCCATGCTGACCGCCTACGAGGACCGGCGCTTCGCCGAGCATGGCGGCGTCGATCCCGCCGCTTTGCTGCGGGCAGCCGGCCAGTGGCTGCGGCACGGGCGCATCGTGTCGGGGGGGTCGACCCTGTCGATGCAGGTGGCCCGCCTCGTGGAGCCGCGGGCCGAGCGCTCGCTGGCAGCGAAGCTGCGCCAGATGCTGCGCGCCCACGCGCTGGAGGCGCGGCTCGGCAAACACGGCGTGCTCGATCTCTACTTGGCCCTCGCCCCCTATGGCGGGCCCGTCGAGGGCGTGCGGGCGGCGTCGCTCGCCTATCTCGGCCGCGAGCCGGCTCGGCTCTCCTTTGCCGAGGCCGCCCTACTCGTCGCCCTGCCGCAGGCACCCGAGGCGCGCCGGCCCGACCGCTTCCCTGAACGGGCGCGGCGGGCCCGCGACCGGGTGCTCGACATCGTCGCCGCCCGCGGCCTGATCACCCAGGCGGAGGCCCAAGCGGCCAAGGCCGAGCCGGTGCCGGCCCGGCGCCGGCCCTTCCCGATGCTGGCAGCCCACGCCGCGGAGGCGGCTTTGGCCGCCGATCCGGAGGCGCGCGTGATCCGCCTCGGCCTCGACGCGCGCCTGCAGGCGAGCCTCGAAGCACTGGCTGGCGAGCGCGCGGCGGCCGCAGGGCCCGGCCTGTCGGCGGCCATCCTCGTCCTCGACAATGCGACGGGCACCGTGCTCGCCCAGGTCGGCAGCGCCGGCTATCTCGACGCGGACCGGCGCGGCGCCATCGACATGACCCAGGCCGTGCGCTCGCCCGGCTCGGCGCTGAAACCCTTCATCTACGCGCTCGCCTTCGAGACCGGGCTCGCCCATCCCGAGACCCTGCTGGAGGACCGGCCCGCCCGCTTCGCCGCGACCTATGCGCCGGAGAATTTCGACCTGACCTACCAGGGGACGGTGACCGCCCGGCGCGCCCTGCAGCTCTCGCTGAACGTGCCCGCAGTGGAGCTTCTGGAGGCGGTGGGTCCGGCCCGCTTCATCGCTCGCCTGCGCGCGGGCGGGGCGAACATCCTGCTGCCACGCGACGCCGCCCCCGGCCTGCCGGTGGCGCTCGGCGGCCTCGGCATCACGCTCACCGACCTCGCGCGGCTCTATGCCGGCCTCGCCCGGGGCGGGGCGGTGCCGCCCGTGACCCGCCGGATCGACCAGCCGCCGGCGGAGGACGAGCGGCGCATCGCCGAGCCGGTGGCTGCCTGGTACGTCGCCGATACCCTGCGCGGGGCCCCGCCCCCCGAGAACGCACTGCCGAACCGCATCGCCTACAAGACCGGCACCTCCTTCGGCTACCGCGACGCCTGGGCGGTGGGCTTCGATCGGCGCATCACCGTCGCTGTCTGGGTGGGCCGGGCGGACGGCTCCGCGGTGCCGGGCCTCGTCGGACGGCTCGTCGCCGCGCCGATTCTGTTCGACGCCTTCAGCCGCTACGGCGGCGAGCCTGTCCCGGTGCCCCGTCCCGGGGGCGTGCTCGCGGCGACCAATGCCGCCCTGCCCCCGCCCCTGCGCCACATCTGGGCCGAGCGGACGCCCCCGGGCGCGGCGCAGCCCCTGAAGATCGCCTATCCGCCGGACGGCGCCCGGATCGACCTCGGCCTCGGCGAGGGCCGAGCCGCGGGCCTCGCGCTCAAGGCACTCGGCGGGGTGCCGCCGCTGACTTGGATGGTCAACAGCCTGCCCGTCGAGGTGAGCGCCCGCCGCCAGTCGGAATGGAGGCCGGACGGGGCCGGCTTTGCGCGCATCTCCGTGCTCGACGCGGCCGGCGGCAGCGACAGCGTCGTGGTCCGCATCGAGTGAGCGGAGTCTGGGTGTCGAGAGGGGTACCCCTCTCGCGGGTCCAGGGCGGAGCCTTGAAACCGGTCGGGACTTCGACCCGGCACCCAACCCACCGACGGGTCCCTCAAAATCCCGGGTACTCGCGACAGCGACGGAGGATCACAATCTACAGGTCTATCAAGATTCACGTTTCATCAATGGGTTGCGCCTAGTGCTCCTCCTTGGAGAGGTCGGATGGCGTGGAAGATCGGCACCGCCGCCGCGGTGGCCCTCGTGATCGCAGGCGTCGCGAGCTCGGCTTTGCCCGGGCCGCCGGTCCAGCGTGCCGCTTGGCGCGAGGAGTACCGCACGCCCGCCGCGATCCCCTTCCCCGAGGACAATCCCTACAGCGCAGCCAAGGCCGAGCTCGGCCGCCGCCTGTTCTTCGATCCGATCCTGTCCATCGACCGCAACCGCTCCTGCGCCACCTGCCACGTCCCCGACCTCGCCTGGGCGGACGGGCGCCCGCGTGCGCAGGGGAGGCACGGCGGCGACCTCGACCTGCACACGCCGAGCCTTCTCAACCTGGCATGGCAGGACGGCCCGATGGGCTGGGACGGCAAGTTCCAGAACTTGGAATCGGTGCCCTTCGGCCCGATCACCGCCTCCGCCAATATGGGGCTGAGCGAGGCCGAGGCCGTGCGCCGCCTCGCGGCCGACCCCGGCTACGCCTCGGCCTTCGCCGCCGCCTTCCCGGATGCCGCCGTGACGCGGCCGCGGATCGAGGCGGCGCTGGCCACCTTCGAGCGCCTGATCGTGGCCGCGCCCGCCTCCTTCGACCGCTGGATCGCGGGGGACGAGCGCGCGATCTCGGAATCGGCCAAGCGCGGCTTCGACCTGTTCAACGGCCGGGCGAACTGCGCGGCCTGTCACAGCGGCTGGTCCTTCAGCGACGGCTCGTTCCACGACATCGGGGTCGGACGCGACGACGACCTCGGGCGCGGGCGGCTGAAGCCGAACTCGGTGGCCCTGCGCTACGCCTTCAAGACGCCGACCCTGCGCAATGTCGACGAGCGCGGCAGCTACATGCATGACGGCTCGCTCCGCAGCCTGGAGGCGGTGATCGACCTCTACGACCGCGGTGGCATCGACCGCCCGAGCCGCTCCCGCGAGATCAGGCCTCTCTCGCTCAGCCCGGACGAGAAGGCGGATCTCCTCGCTTTCCTCCAGACCCTGACATCGGGCCCCTCGACCGCGCCGGTCGTGGCCGAGCTGACGGAAACCCCGCCGCGGCCTTAAGACATCCCGACCTGATTAGGAATCGCTTCGCGGAGGCGGATGGCGCACCGGCGCGGCCGAGCCACGATCACGGACGATCAGCGGAAGAGCGGCAGGCAGCTGCCGAGAAGGGCGAGCCCCGAGACGAGGAACAAGCCACCGCAGGTCTCGCAAGCCTGGGCACGCAGCCCCGCGCGCGGCGCGGCGGCCGCCAGGGCGATACCGAGACCGAGGCTCACGACGCTTGCGATGCCGACCATTCAGGATCCTCCAAGCTCGACCGCAGTCGAGTCATTGCAAGAAATCCTGAGCAGAGGCTTAAGTTCACTTTGCGAATTCGATCGGTGCGCATCGGGGCGCGACTGGGGCCCCTTTTTGCACGGTTCCCACAGCGTTAACCGTCTCGGTAAAGAACTCTTAACGCAACCTTGTCGATCAAAGTGAACCGTTCGTAAATGCCGATGTCGGCGAGACAGAGCCGCAGTTCGGCGAGGCTTCCATGCGGGCGGTCCGGAGTATCAAGGGGCGTTTGGGCACCGCGGCGGCTCTTGCCGTCCCGCTCGCGGCCTTCGCGACGGAGGCCAGCGCGCACGTCAAATGGTTCTGCGCCTACGACGTCGCCGGCCAACCGCGTGGACTCGCAGAGGTGCTCTGCGCCGACTTCGAGTGGCTCACGGGCCTCGCGCTGGCCTGCCTGATGCTCGGCTGCCTCGCCGAAGGCACGCCCCTCGGCATCGCGCTCCTCAACGCCCTCGACCGGGTCACCACTCGCATCCGCACCGACACCCACCTCCTGGTACGGGTCACCCTTGGCTTCTTCTTCGTCTCGCTCTGGTCGCTCGGCGGCATCATCCTGACGCCTGAGCTGACGACCGACGCGGCCTGGATCCCCTGGTTGCAGCTCGGCCTCGCCGGCCTGCTGATCTCGCCGCGCACGACGCCCCTCGTCGGCTTCGGCATCGTCTTCCTGTTCGCCTACGCCACCGCGCAGTACGGCGCCTTCCACCTCGCCGACTATCCCGTCTTCCTCGGCGTGGCCGCCTATCTGATCCTGACCGGCCTCGGCATCAGCGTGCTCGGCCTGCGCCCGATCGACGTGGTGCGCTGGACCGCTGCGATCACCCTGATGTGGGCCTCGGTCGAGAAATGGGCCTATCCCCACTGGACCGACCCGCTGATCGCGGCCAAGCCCGCCATGACGATGGGCGCCTCGCCCGAGCTGTTCATGAAGGCGGCCGGCGTCATCGAGTTCACCCTCGCCTTTGCCCTGATCTGGACGCCGCTGGTGCGGCGGACGAGTGCGATCATCCTGGCCGGCATCTTCGTCTCGGCGGTCTTCGAGTTCGGCAAAGTCGACGCCATCGGCCATTCCGGCATCATCGTGGTCCTGCTCGCCATCGCCGCCGACGATGTCCGCGCCGCCGCCAGCCGCCGGCAGGTGGTGCTTGCCCCGGCCTATTACGGCGCCGCGCTCGCCGGCTTCCTCGCCCTCTATTATGTCGGCCACGCCCTGCTCTTCGGTGGCCCGGCCGAGCTCACCGGCATGCCGGTGATCTGAGAGGGCGCGCCCGTCGTCACCGCAGGGCGGCGGGGTCTCAGCGGCCCGCGAACATCGGGCCGAACACGTCGGTGATCCCGCTGATGGTGATCTGGGTGCCGACGCAGAGGAGCAGGAAGGCGAAGAGCCGCCCGAGCACTCGGGCCCCCACCGGCCCGATCAGGCTGACCACCCGGTCGGCGGAGGCGTAAAGCAGGACCACCGTGACCGCGACGCAGAGCGCGGCGACCGAGACGCCGACATAGAAGGCGATCCGGTCGGCCGGCAGCGCGGGGCGGTTCGAGCCGAGTGTGATCGCGACCGCGATGGTGCCGGGCCCGGTGGTGAAGGGCAGGGTCAGCGGAAAGAAGGCGATCTCGGCCAGCGCCTCGCGTCCTCGCCGCGTGGATTCGGTGCTGACCGGCGGCCCGGCCCCGGCCGCCCCCACCTCGGCCTGTTTGCGGGCCTCCCGCGCCTCCGGCCGGTTGAGCAGGCCCCAGGCGGAGGCCGCGACCACCAGGCCGCCCGCGATGCGCAGTGCTCCGAGCGAGACGCCGAAGAAGCTCAGGATCGGCGCGCCCGCCCAGAGCGCGGCGACCATCACCAGGGCCGCATAGAACCCGATCCGGCGGGCCAGCTCGATGCGCTCGGCATGGCTGTTGGCCGCCGTCACCTGCGCAAAGATCAACGATCCGCCGACCGGGTTGACGATGGAGAACAGGCTCGACAGCGCGAGCAGGAAGCTCTGGAGGGCCGACTCGATGGGCATGGTTCGCTCCGCGTCGAACGCGGCTAACGCAACCGGCGCCTCGCGGGAAGACGACGGACGTGCCGTCGCCGGCGCGGGACCCTGGACCCTGGCTCAGCCCGGTGCCGGCGCCGGCACGAGCACCCGCGCCGGGGCGAGCCGCCGGGCGCGGCGAACCTGCTGCACGGCGACCGGTCGGTAGAGCTGCTTCGTCGCATCCACCACGTGCAGGCCGGCGAGCGGCATGGCGAGCGAGGTGCCGAAGCGCTCCCAGGCGGGGGCCGTGCGCAGCATCAGGCGGGAGCGGACCGGAGGCATGTACAGGGTCTCGGCCCAGCCCTCCGGCGAGAACAGGGTGTCGCGCATCAGGCGGCCGAGCTGCGAGCGGCTATAGGGCTGGCCGTGGCCGAAGGGCGTGGCCTCGCGGCGGGCCCAGACGCCTCGCCGGTTCGGCACCACCAGGATCATCCGGCCGCCCGGCGTCAGCGTGCGCCAGACCTCCTGCAGCAGCTCGGTGGGACTCTCCACCGATTCAAGGGCGTGGACGAGGATGACCCGGTCCACGGCAGCCTCCGGAAGCGGCATCATGGTCGGGTCGGCCAGCGCCGAGCAGGAGCGGCCGGCGCCGGGCCAGTTCACCACCCCCTGCGTCGCCGGCATGAAGGCGAGGGTGCGCTCGGCGATGCAGTGCACGGGACCGAGATAGGGCGTGGCGTAGCCGATCCCGAGCACGCGCAGGCCCGAGACGGAACCGAGGAATCCGTGGATCGCGCGGCCGACAATGCGGTGAGTCACCGCGCCGAGGGGGCTGGCGTAGAAGGCCCGCAAGTCGGTAACGTCGAGGCGCATCAGGGTTCGCGGGACTTCGGTTCGGGACGGACGGGCCCGCGCGCCGGCGCCCGCCCTGCTTCAATGGGGAGCCGGACGCGTCCCGGCAAGTTCCGAGGCGGTGATCGTTGCCGGAACCCACGGGTTCCCGTTACGGTTGTCTGCCGAAGCCCGCGGCGACGGATCCGACAGGGAGAGACCGGTTGAGCGCGGAGATCCGCACCTTCCTCTGCCGCAGCGACAATGTCGGCGTCCTGCTGCGCGATTCCCGGACAGGTGCCTGCGCGGCGATCGACGTGCCGGAGGCCGGCCCCGTGCTGCGGGCTCTCGGCGAGACCGGCTGGCGCCTCACCGACATCCTCGTCACCCATCGCCATATCGACCATATCGAGGGTATTCCTGAGGTGCGGCGCACGACCGGCGCCCGCCTCACCGCCCCGGCCAGGGCGCGGGAGGCAGTGCCGGATGCCGACACCTATGTCGGCGAAGGCGACCGTGTGCGCGTCGGCGACCTCGAAGCGGAGGTCTGGGAGACGCCCGGGCACTGCCTCGACCACGTCACCTACCATTTCGCCGAGGCCGGCCTCGCCTTCGCGGGGGACACCCTGTTCACCCTCGGCTGCGGCCGGGTAATGGAGAGCCCGCCCGAGACCCTGTGGCATTCGCTGCGCCGGTTCGAGGGGCTGCCCGGCGCTACACAGATCTTCAGCGGGCACGACTACGTACTCTCGAATGCGCGCTTCGCCCTCGCCGCCGAGCCCGGCAATGCCGCCCTGCGCGCCCGCGCCGCAGAGGCCGAGCGCGCCCAGGCCGAGGGCCGCTTCTTGGTGCCGTCCACCCTGGAGCAGGAACGGGCCACGAACCCCTTCCTGCGCAGTGGGGAGGCAGCTCTTGCAGAATCGGTCAATATGCCTGCCGGGACCGACCCCGAAACGGTGTTCGTCGCCCTTCGGGCGTGGAAGAACCGCTTCTGAACCGGTGACGACAAGAAAAATTTGTTGCGTTCTCAAACAGAAATGAACATACGGACCCTGAGGGGTCTGAATGGCCCCTCCAAAGAGACTCCCGGGGGGAGATCTTGAGATTCACTGAAGCGCGGGCCCGCTTCACCGGTCAGATGGGGGTTCGTCTCGCCCTACCACCTTTCCACTTCCCGCCTGCCCCTTCCTTTCGTTCATCCGGAATCGGAACGATCGCGCGACGCGTCGGAGGAAGCGGCCAGTCAGGCTGAGCAAGCCGGCAACGAGGTCACAGCCCTCCATGCCGGCGGCAAATCCGCTCCGCGGCCAGGCTCTCTGCGGCCTCGGCCCGCACCCGTCTCGGCGGACGTGCGCCTTCTGGGCATCGCTACGGAGCATCTCGCGCGTCTCGGCCCGAAGCGCGTGACGGTGGTCGCGGTCGCTGCCGAAGCCGGCATGACCCATGCCAATGTCTATCGCTACTTCCCGTCGAAGGACGCCCTCCTCGACGCGGTGGCCGGGCGCTGGCTGCGCGACATCGAGGCGCATCTCGCCGACATCGCGGATGCACCCGACCCCGCCGACGACAAGATCGAGCGGCTGCTGACGGCGCTGGCGACCCTGCAGCGGGACGCCCTGGCGCAGGAGCCCAATCTCTTCGCCGTCCATCTCGATGCCACGGTCGCAGCCCGGCCCATCGCCCGGCGCCACCGGGTGCGCCTGCGCAGTTTGGTCGAGCGTGTGGTCGAGGAAGGGATCGTCGGCGGGACTTTCTCGGCGCGGGACCGGGAACGGGCGATCGCCTACATCTTCGACGCGAGCTACCGCTTCACGCACCCCCTGGCGATCCAGCACGATGCCGACGTGCCGCGGGACCTGATCGAAGCCCGCTTCGGCGCGGTGATCCACGCTATTCAGCGCGTGCTGCGCACCGGCGTGCTCTGACACGGGAACAGGTCCGACCAACGGCCGGCCCTAACCCTCGGCCAGTCCGCGAATCCCGCTTCCGCCCTCCGCCGAACCTCCCGTTCGAGCCTGCCGGCCGCATCGCTCCGCGAGGCCGGCGCAGAGCGAAATGACAACATCCAAAATCTGTCATCAAAGCTTTGCCGCCCAACCCCGGGCGGTTTGATCAGACTTAAGCGCCTCCACCGGCTGAGCTTTTCGAATGAGCGGCCGGCCATCGCCGAGCCTGCGCCACTGGCCTGATGCATGCTTGCTGGACCTTCGTCGGGTTGAAGCAGAGGTGCTTTTCGGCCACACAGCCGCCCGAACGAACCGGCCGCCCGGGGCACGCACCCCGCGCCCGCTCCGCACGCGTCGCGTACCCCGCGTACCCGCATCAACTGACCGTCGATCCAGGCACAGCAGAGGTTCTGACCACATGGCACGCAGCAAGATCGCGCTCATCGGGGCTGGCCAGATCGGAGGGACGCTGGCGCATCTGGCCGGGCTGAAGGAGCTCGGCGATGTCGTGCTGTTCGACATCGCGGACGGCGTCCCGCAGGGCAAGGGCCTCGACATCGCCGAGTCCGCTCCCGTCGACGGCTTCGACGCCAAATTCTCCGGCGCCAGCGACTACGCGGCGATCGAGGGCGCCGACGTGATCATCGTGACCGCCGGCGTGCCGCGCAAGCCGGGCATGAGCCGCGACGACCTCATCGGCATCAACCTCAAGGTCATGGAGTCGGTCGGCCAGGGCATCAAGCAATATGCCCCGAACGCCTTCGTGATCTGCATCACCAACCCGCTCGACGCGATGGTCTGGGCGCTGCAGAAGTTCTCGGGGCTGCCCGCCAACAAGATCGTCGGCATGGCCGGCGTGCTCGACTCCGCCCGCTTCCGCCACTTCCTGGCCGACGAGTTCAAGGTTTCGGTCGAGGACGTCACCGCCTTCGTGCTCGGCGGCCATGGCGACGACATGGTGCCGCTGGTGCGCTACTCGACGGTGGCCGGCGTGCCGCTGCCCGATCTGGTCAAGCTCGGCTGGACCACCCAGGAGAAGCTCGACGCCATGGTCGAGCGGACCCGCAAGGGCGGCGGCGAGATCGTCAACCTGCTCAAGACCGGCTCGGCCTTCTACGCACCTGCGGCGTCCGCGATCGCGATGGCCGAGAGCTACCTGCGCGACAAGAAGCGCGTCCTGCCCTGCGCCGCCCACCTGTCCGGCCAGTACGGCATCGACGGCCTGTTCATCGGCGTGCCGATCGTGATCGGCGCCGCGGGCGTCGAGCGCGTCCTCGAGGTCGAGTTCAACGCCGACGAGAAGGCGATGTTCGACAAGTCGGTTGCCTCGGTGAAGGGGCTGATCGAGGCGTGCAAGGGCATCAACGGCGCCCTCGCCTGAGCCATTCGCGCGGCGCGCGCGGCTCTGGTATCCCAGCGCCGCGCGTACCCTGACTCGGGCTGAAGCCCTTCGTTGCGGACGCGAGGAGGACGCCAATGAACATCCACGAATATCAAGCCAAGGGGGTGCTGCGCGAGTTCGGCCTGCCGGTCTCGCGTGGTGTCGCGATCTTCAAGCCCGAGGAGGCTGCGGCCGCGGCTGACGAACTCGGCGGGCCGGTCTGGGTGGTGAAGAGCCAGATCCATGCGGGCGGCCGCGGCAAGGGCACCTTCAAGGGGGCTCCCGCCGGCGCCAAGGGCGGCGTGCGCGTCACCAAGTCGAAGGACGAGGTGGTGCAGTTCGCCTCCGAGATGCTCGGTGGGACGCTGGTGACCGTGCAGACCGGCGAGGCCGGCAAGCAGGTCAACCGCCTCTACATCGAGGAAGGCGCCGCGATCGCCGCCGAGTTCTATCTGTCGATGCTCGTCGACCGCGCCACCGGGCAGGTCGCCTTCGTGGTCTCGACGGAAGGCGGCATGGATATCGAGCAGGTCGCTCACGACACGCCTGAGAAGATCGTCACCTTCTCGGTCGATCCGGCCACCGGCATCATGCCCCATCACGGCCGCGCGGTCGCCAAGGCGCTCGGCCTCTCCGGCGCCCAGGCCAAGGAAGCGGGCGAGCTGACGGAGAAGCTCTACCGGGCCTTCACGGCCAAGGACATGAGCATGCTCGAGATCAACCCGCTGGTGCTCACCGGCGACGGCCATCTCAAGTGCCTCGACGCCAAGATCTCCTTCGACTCGAACGCGCTCTACCGCCACCCCGACATCGTGGCGCTCCGCGACGAGACGGAGGAGGATGCCAAGGAGATCGAGGCCTCCAAGTACGACCTCGCCTATATCGCGCTCGACGGCACGATCGGCTGCATGGTCAACGGCGCCGGCCTCGCCATGGCCACCCTCGACATCATCAAGCTCTACGGCGAGGAGCCGGCGAACTTCCTCGATGTCGGCGGCGGCGCGAGCGAGGAGAAGGTCACGGCGGCCTTCAAGATCATCACCGCCGACCCGCAGGTGAAGGGCATCCTGGTCAACATCTTCGGCGGGATCATGAAGTGCGACGTCATCGCCCGCGGCGTGATCGCGGCGGTGAAGGCGGTGGGCCTGGAGGTTCCGCTGGTGGTGCGCCTTGAGGGCACCAACGTCGAGGAAGGCAAGGAGATCATCCGGAGTTCCGGCCTCAACGTCATCCCGGCCGACGATCTCGACGACGCCGCCCAGAAGATCGTCGCCGCGGTGAAGGGAGCCTGATCCGATGTCCGTCATGATCGACGCCAACACCAAGGTCATCTGCCAGGGCTTCACCGGCAAGAACGGCACCTTCCACTCCGAGCAGGCCATCGCCTACGGCACCAAGATGGTCGGCGGGACGAGCCCCGGCAAAGGCGGCTCGACCCATCTCGGCCTGCCCGTGTTCGACACGGTGGCCGAGGCCCGTGAGAAGACCGGCGCCGACGCCTCGGTCGTCTACGTGCCGCCGCCGGGCGCCGCGGACGCGATCTGCGAGGCGATCTCGGCCGAGATCCCGCTCATCGTCTGCATCACCGAGGGCATTCCGGTGCTCGACATGGTGCGGGTGAAGCGGGCGCTCGCCGGCTCCAAGTCGCGCCTCGTCGGCCCGAACTGCCCCGGCATCGTCACCGCCGGCGAATCGAAGATCGGCATCATGCCGGCCAACATCTTCCGTCCGGGCTCGGTGGGCATCGTGTCGCGCTCCGGCACGCTGACCTACGAGGCGGTGTTCCAGACCTCGAACGCGGGCCTCGGCCAGACCACAGCGGTCGGCATCGGCGGCGACCCGGTCAAGGGCACCGAGTTCATCGACGTGCTGGAGCTGTTCCTGGCCGACCCGAAGACCGAGTCGATCGTGATGATCGGCGAGATCGGCGGCTCGGCCGAGGAAGAGGCCGCGCAGTTCCTGAAGGACGAGGCCAAGCGCGGCCGCAAGAAACCGATGGTCGGCTTCATCGCCGGCCGCACGGCGCCTCCGGGCCGCCGCATGGGCCATGCCGGCGCGATCATCTCGGGCGGCAAGGGCGGCGCCGAGGACAAGATCGCGGCGATGGAGGCGGCAGGCATCCGCGTCTCCCCCTCACCGGCGCGGCTCGGCTCGACCCTGGTCGAGGTGCTGAAGGGCTGAAGCGTTCCGTCCCGCCCGGCGCGGGACGGCAGCGCTCCGGTCGAATGGATCGGGATGGGCGCCGGCCGCGCATCCCGATCCGGATCTCTTTGATGACGGACGCGCCCCCCGCCCCGCGCGGGTCGGCGCGTCCCGACGGTTGAGGGCGGTCCGCCCGCGATGCGGGCCGCACACCCGAGCAGGATGGACGGACCATGGCACGCCAGGACCTGAACGAAGCGCTCCTCGAAACCTCGTTCCTCTACGGCGGCAACGCCACCTATATTGAGGAGCTGCAGGCGGCCTACGCGCGCAACCCGGCCTCCGTCGATCCCGAGTGGCAGAACTTCTTCAAGGCGCTCGGCGAGGACGAGACGCTGGTGGAGAAGAACGCCGCCGGCGCCTCCTGGACCAAGCCCAACTGGCCGGTGCCGCTGAACGGCGAGATCGTCTCGGCACTCGACGGCAACTGGGCGGCCCTGGAGAAGGGCCTCGGCGACAAGATTCTGGCGCGTGATGCCAAGCCCGGCAAGCCCGTGGACGGCGCCGCGGTCGTGGCCAAGACCGGCGTCTCGGTCGAGCAGGCCACCAAGGATTCCGTCCGCGCGATCATGCTGATCCGCTCCTACCGCATGCGCGGCCACCTGCATGCCAAGCTCGATCCGCTGGGGCTGGCGCCGCGCGGCGACCACGAGGAGCTGCATCCGCAGCATTACGGCTTCACCGAAGCCGACTGGGACCGCCCGATCTTCCTCGACAACGTGCTCGGCCTGGAATTCGGCACGATCCGCGAGATCGTGGACATCCTGGAGCGGACCTACTGCCAGACGCTCGGCGTCGAGTTCATGCACATCTCGGACCCGGCTGAGAAGGCGTGGCTGCAGGAGCGCATCGAGGGCAAGGACAAGGAGATCTCCTTCACGCCGGAAGGGCGCCGGGCGATCCTGAACAAGCTGATCGAGGCGGAGGGCTTCGAGAAGTTTCTCGACCTCAAATATACCGGCACCAAGCGCTTCGGCCTCGACGGCGGCGAGGCGATGATCCCGGCTCTCGAACAGATCATCAAGCGCGGCGGCGCGCTCGGCGTCCGCGAGATCGTGCTCGGCATGGCCCATCGCGGCCGGCTGAACGTTCTGACGAACGTGATGGCCAAGCCCTTCCGGGCGGTCTTCCACGAGTTCAAGGGCGGCTCGGCCTCGCCGGCCGAGGTCGAGGGCTCGGGCGACGTGAAGTACCATCTCGGCGCGTCCTCCGACCGCGCCTTCGACGGCAACAACGTCCACCTCTCGCTCACCGCCAACCCCTCGCACCTGGAGATCGTCGATCCCGTCGTGCTGGGGAAGGTGCGCGCCAAGCAGGACCAGTGGGCCAAGCCCAATGTCGAGCGCCGCACGGTGCTGCCGCTGCTCATCCACGGCGACGCGGCCTTCGCCGGCCAGGGCGTGGTGGCCGAGTGCCTCGGCCTGTCCGGCCTCAAGGGCCACCGCACCGGCGGCTCGGTGCACTTCATCATCAACAACCAGATCGGCTTCACCACCGATCCGCGCTTCTCGCGCTCTTCGCCCTACCCGTCCGACGTGGCGAAGATGGTCGAGGCGCCGATCTTCCACTGCAACGGCGACGATCCGGAGGCGGTGACCTTCGCGGCCAAGGTCGCGGTCGAGTACCGCCAGAAGTTCGGCAAGCCGGTCGTGATCGACATGCTCTGCTACCGCCGCTTCGGGCACAACGAGGGCGACGAGCCGGCCTTCACCCAGCCGAAGATGTACCAGCGCATCCGCAAGCACCCGACCGCGCTGGAGAGCTACGGCCGCAAGCTCGTCGAGAACGGCACCCTGAGCCAGGAGGCGCTCGACGCCCGCAAGGCCGAGTTCCGCGAGATGCTCGACAGCGAGCTCGACATCGCCACGAACTACAAGGCCAACAAGGCCGACTGGCTCGACGGGCGCTGGTCCGGCTTCAAGGCCGTGCACGAGGACGTGGACGATCCCCGCCGCGGCCGCACCGCCGTGCCGGCCGAGACGCTGCGCGAGATCGGGCAGCGGATCACGCAGTCGCCCCCCGGCTTCCACCTGCACCGCACGATCCAGCGCTTCCTCGACAACCGTGCCAAGGCGGTGGAGACGGGCGTCGGCATCGACTGGGCGACCGCCGAGGCGCTGGCCTTCGGCTCGATCCTGCTCGACGGCAACCGGGTCCGCCTCTCGGGCCAGGATGTCGAGCGCGGCACCTTCTCGCAGCGTCACGCCGTGGTGATCGATCAGGAGAACGAGCAGCGCTACACGCCGCTGAACTCGATCCGCGAGGGCCAGGCGAATATCGAGATCATCAATTCGATGCTCTCCGAGGAGGCGGTGCTCGGCTTCGAGTACGGCTACTCGCTGGCCGAGCCCAACGCCCTGGTGCTCTGGGAGGCGCAGTTCGGCGACTTCGCCAACGGCGCGCAGGTCGTCATCGACCAGTTCATCGCCTCCGGCGAGCGCAAGTGGCTGCGCATGTCGGGCCTCGTGATGCTGCTGCCGCACGGCTACGAGGGCCAGGGACCGGAGCACTCCTCCGCCCGCCTCGAGCGCTACCTGCAGGGCTGCGCCGAGGACAACATGCAGGTCGCCAACTGCACGACGCCGGCCAACTACTTCCACATCCTGCGCCGGCAGCTGAAGCGCGACTTCCGCAAGCCCCTCATCCTGATGACGCCGAAGTCGCTGCTGCGCCACAAGCGGGCGGTCTCGCCCCTCGACATGCTCAGCGACGGCTCGACCTTCCACCGCATCCTGTGGGACGACGCGGAGCACGAGGGCAGCGAGATCAAGCTCGTGCGCGACGACAAGATCCGCCGCGTCGTGCTCTGCTCGGGCAAGGTCTATTACGACCTTCTGGAGGAGCGCGAGAAGCGGGGGCTCAACGACATCTACCTCCTGCGCGTCGAGCAGCTCTACCCGTTCCCGCTCAAGGCGCTCGCCACCGAGATGGCCCGGTTCCGCAACGCCGAGGTGATCTGGTGCCAGGAGGAGCCCAAGAACATGGGCGCCTGGAGCTTCGTCGAGCCCTATCTCGAATGGGTGCTGGGCCAGGCCAACGCCTCGGTGAAGCGTCCGCGCTATGTCGGCCGCCCGGCCTCGGCCTCGACCGCGGTCGGCCTGATGTCGAAGCATCAGGCCCAGCTCCAGGCCTTCCTCAACGAGGCACTGGCGGTCTGACCGTTACGAAGAGCCTCACGGCGATGGCCTACTTCCTCCTGCGCCTCGCGCCGCCGCGTCCGGCCTTCCCGTTCGACGCGACGGAGGCCGAGAAGGCCCTGTTCTCGGAGCATGCGGCCTACTGGCTGGAGCGGGCCGCCGCGGGAGAGGCCATCGCGGTCGGGCCCGTCTTCGAGGTCGGGGGCGCCTGGGGCCTCGCCCTCGTCGAGGCGGAGGACGAGGCCCGAGCCCAGGAACTCGGCGCCGCCGATCCCGTCATCGAGGCGCAGGCGGGCTTCGCCTACACCGTCTCGCCCGTTCCATCCCTGATCCTGCGGCGCCCGTAAGCCGCGGCCCGATAGCCAGAGGAGGCCCCCGCGCGGGGCAGTGAGAGCATGGCAACCGACATCCTCGTCCCGACGCTCGGTGAATCCGTGAGCGAGGCCACGATCGGCCGCTGGTTCAAGAAGCCCGGCGACACGGTCACCGCCGACGAGCCCCTGGTGGAGCTCGAGACCGACAAGGTGACGCTGGAGGTGAATGCCCCCGCGGCCGGCCAGCTCGGCGAGATCCTGGTGAAGGACGGCGAGACCGTCGAGCCCGGCGCCATCCTCGGCTCGATCGTCGAGGCGGGCGCCGGCGGCGCCAAGAGTGAAACGAAGAGCGAGGCCAAGCCGGCGCCGAAGCAGGCTGCCGAGACCAAGGCCGAGAGCCGCAGCGAGGCGCCCAAGCAATCCTCGGCGAGCTACGGCAGCCACGGCGACGCGGCTCCGCCGAGCCGCCCGGTCGGCGATAACGGCCCGGCGGTGGCCAAGCTCGCCCGCGAATCCGGCATCGACCCGGCGGGCGTGAACGGCAGCGGCAAGGACGGCCGCGTCACCAAGGGCGACATGCTCGGCGCCATCGCCAAGGGCGGCTCGGCCGGCGCGTCGCAGCCCGCCCAGAAGGAGGCCCGCCCGACCCTGCCGCGCGCGCCCTCCGCGCCGGACGATGCCGCGCGCGAGGAGCGCGTGCGCATGACGAAGCTGCGCCAGACCATCGCGCGCCGCCTCAAGGACGCGCAGGACACCGCGGCGATGCTGACGACGTTCAACGACGTCGACATGTCGGCCGTGATGGCGATGCGCACGCAGTACAAGGACGTGTTCGAGAAGAAGCACGGCACGAAGCTCGGCTTCATGGGCTTCTTCACCAAGGCGGTGATCGGCGCCCTCAAGGACGTGCCGGCGGTCAACGCCGAGATCGACGGACAGGACCTCGTCTACAAGAACTATTACCACATCGGCATCGCCGTCGGCACCGACAAGGGCCTCGTCGTGCCGGTGGTGCGGGACGCCGACGACCTCTCGATCGCCGGCATCGAGAAGACGATCGCCGGCTTCGGCAAGAAGGCCCGCGACGGCAAGCTCTCCATCGAGGAGATGCAGGGCGGCACCTTCACCATCACCAACGGCGGCATCTACGGCTCGCTGATGTCGACGCCGATCCTCAACGCGCCGCAATCGGGCATCCTCGGCATGCACCGCATCGAGGAGCGGCCGGTGGTGCGGGGCGGCAAGATCGAGGCGCGGCCGATGATGTACCTCGCCCTCTCCTACGACCACCGCATCGTGGACGGGAAGGAGGCCGTGACCTTCCTGGTTCGGGTGAAGGAGGCCCTGGAGGATCCGGCGCGCCTCGTCCTGGACCTCTGAGCAACGCGAAGGCCGCGCCATGCCCGAGATCGCCGACAAGGTCGCCGTCGTCACCGGCGGCAGCCGCGGCATCGGCCGCGCCGTCGCGCTTCTGGCGGCCCGGCGCGGCTGGCGGGTCTGCCTGAGCTACGTCTCGGACGCGGCCTCCGCGGAGCGCGTGGTCGCCGCGATCGCGGCCGAGGGCGGCCAGGCCTGCGCGGTGCGGGCCGATGTCGGCGCGGAGGCGGAGGTCGTCGCGCTGTTCGCGGCGGCCGACCGGCTCGGCACGGTGGCGGGCCTCGTCAACAATGCCGGCGTGGTCGATGTCGCCGCCCGGGTCGAGGCGATGGAGGCGGAGCGCCTCCACCGGATGATGCGCGTGAACGTGGTCGGCAGCCTGCTCTGCGCCCGCGAGGCGGTGCGGCGGATGTCGACCCGCAACGGCGGCCGGGGCGGGGCGATCGTCAACCTCTCCTCCGTGGCGGCCCGGCTCGGCGGGGCCGGGCAATATGTCGACTACGCCGCCGCGAAGGGGGCGATCGACACCGCCACCCTCGGCCTCGCCCGCGAGGTCGCCGAGGAGGGCATCCGCGTCAACGCGGTGGCGCCCGGCATCATCGACACCGAGATCCATGCGAGCGGCGGCCAGCCCGACCGGGCTTGGGCGCTGGCGCCGCAGATCCCGATGAAGCGGCCCGGGACGGCGGAGGAGGTCGCCGCGCCCATCGTCTGGCTGCTCTCCGACGAGGCCGCCTACACCACGGGCGCCGTCCTGCAAGTCACCGGGGGCCGCTGAGGTGCGGCCCCGCCAGGATCGCCCCGCGGACCGGGGCATCGCCGAACAACGGTTAGGAACGAACGGACCATGAGCGCTTACGATCTCGTCGTCATCGGCACCGGCCCCGGGGGCTATGTCTGCGCCATCCGCGCGGCCCAGCTCGGCCTGCGGACCGCGGTGGTCGAGAAGCGGGCGACCCATGGCGGCACCTGCCTCAATGTCGGCTGCATCCCGTCCAAGGCCCTGCTCCACGCCTCGGAGGCCTTCGAGGAGGCCAACCATCACTTCGCCGATCTCGGCATCGAGGTGAGCGGGGTGAAGCTCGATCTGAAGAAGATGATGGGCTTCAAGGACGAGGGCGTCGCCGGCAACACCAAGGGCGTCGAGTTCCTGCTGAAGAAGAACAAGGTCGACAGCTACCAGGGCACCGGCCGCATCGCCGGCGCGGGCCGGGTCGAGGTCGTCTCCGAGGACGGCGGCAACCGGATGCTGGAGACGAAGAACATCGTCATCGCCACGGGCTCGGACGTCGCCGCGCTGCCCGGCGTCGCGATCGACGAGCGGATCGTGGTCTCCTCCACCGGCGCCCTCGCGCTCGGCGCGGTCCCGAAGAAGCTCCTCGTCATCGGCGCGGGCGTGATCGGGCTCGAGCTCGGCTCGGTCTGGCGGCGGCTCGGCGCCGAGGTCACCGTGGTCGAGTATCTCGACCGGGTGCTGCCGGGGATGGACGGCGAGGTCGGCAAGCAGTTCCAGCGCATCCTGACCAAGCAGGGCCTCGCCTTCCGGCTGTCCACCAAGGTCACCGGCGTCGAGGTGGCCAAGAAGGGCGCCAAGGTCACCGTGGAGCCGGCGGCCGGCGGCCAGGCCGAGGTGCTGGAGGCCGACGTGGTGCTCGTCGCCATCGGCCGCGTGCCCTACACGGCCGGGCTCGGCCTGGAGACCGTCGGCGTGCAGATGGACAACAAGGGCCGGATCCAGACCGATTCGCACTTCGCCACGAACGTGACCGGCATCTACGCCATCGGCGACGTGATCGCCGGTCCGATGCTCGCCCACAAGGCCGAGGACGAGGGCGTCGCCGTGGCCGAGATCCTGGCGGGCCAGTCGGGCCACGTGAATTACGGGGTGATCCCGAACGTGGTCTACACCTTCCCGGAGGTCGCCTCGGTCGGCAAGACCGAGGAGGAGCTGAAGAAGGACGGCATCGCCTACAATGCCGGCAAGTTCCCCTTCACGGCGAACGGCCGCGCCAAGGCCAACGGCACCACGGACGGCTTCGTGAAGATCCTGGCGGATGCGGCCAGCGACCGGGTGCTCGGCGTGCACATCGTCGGCGCGGATGCCGGCAACCTGATCGCCGAGGTGGCGGTGGCGATGGAGTTCGGCGCGAGCTCCGAGGACATCGCCCGCACCTGCCACGCGCATCCGACCCTCACCGAAGCCGTCAAGGAAGCCGCCCTCGCGGTCGCCAAGCGCGCCATCCACGTCTGAGCGCGATCCACGGCTGAGCGCCATCCGGCGCCGGCCGGCCACCGCGCCGGAGCCGGGCCCCCACATGGTTTCGGCTCCGCGCGTCTTGTGACGCCGGAGGCCTGGCTGGAGGGAGACGCGGGACGCCGCGGAACCCAAACTCATGTGCGTACGGATACCGAGTTCCCCGGCGTCCCGCGGACGAGGGGGCGGGGATCCGCCGGCCTCGTCCGTCTATGCGTCGCG